>Ga0066709_100000064_pt1 | contig 36713 bp, 33 predicted proteins | sample GraSoiAngelo_158_FD_79665 | JGI IMG/M metagenome (GOLD analysis project Ga0066709, IMG submission 79665) | Grasslands soil microbial communities from the Angelo Coastal Reserve, California, USA - 14_1009_16_30cm | ecosystem: Environmental > Terrestrial > Soil > Grasslands | place: USA...
CCCCCGGCCCCTCGCGGTCCACGCCGGCCGCCATCGCCTCGCGGAGCCCCGCGACGCGGATCATGAAGAACTCGTCCAGGTTCGAGAAGAAGATGCCGAGGAATCGAGCGCGTTCCAGAACGGGCAACGTCGGATCCTGCGCCTCCTCGAGCACCCGCCCGTTGAAGCCGAGCCAGGTCAGGGCGCGGCTCAAGGTGCGCGGCTCGGACGGGGCGGCGCCGTCGGTCACGCGGTCTCCCGCAACACCGGTTTCAGCCCGAATACTTCCTCGAAAAGGGCCCCCTTCTGATCGAGGGTCAACCGCTCGAGCGCCACGTCTTCGGCCCCCTCGACGTCGATCCGAAGCTCGGCGTCTTCGATCGAGATCTTCGGATTCTGGATCCGCTGCGCATGTCCCTTGTCCAGAGCGTCGGCGACTCGGAGGATGGCCGAGAGCCGATTCACGGTGAGTCGGGCCCCCCTCGGGAGCGCCGCATACGCCGGATGATCGGACTGCGGACCGCCCTTGCGGTGGTACCGGGCAACGTTGGCCACGATCTCAAGGTCCATCCTGGATAGACCGAACACTTCGGAATTGATGAGGAGATAGTACGCGTGGCGATGGTGCCCGCGGGCGGCCACGTAGGTTCCGATGTCATGCACGATCGAGGCGACTTGGAGCAGCAGCCTCTCCCCTTCCCCCATCCCGTGCTGCGCGTGCGTCGCGTCGAATATGGCACGCGCGAGCGCGGCCGTGTGGAGCCCGTGGCGCTCGTCCGCGTGGTACTTGCGCGCGAGGTTCAGGGCCGCCGTGATCGTCTGCTCGGGAAAAAACACGGCCGAGCCGCTCTGGATCGACTTTCCCATCTGTAGCAGGAGCCCGTCGCGGATGCTCGCGCGCGCCACGAGGAGCCGGTCGACGGGATTCAGGCGGATCAGCTCGGCGTAGGCGAGGAAGGCCGGCGCCAGCGATTCGGCCTCGAGACTGGTGATGGAGAAGGATGCCGCGACCTCGGCAGGGGTCATCGTGAGGATCCGGTCCGCCAGGGTTCTTAGATCCTTCGCCGAGACCGCGGCAAGCTCCCCCTCCCCTCCGAGGGCGCGCGCCGCGAAGCGCGCCTCGGGGCCGATGGCGATCAGGTTCGCCACCTTCTCGAAGGGAAGGGTCCGCTTCACCGCGTGCATCATCTCGCGAACGTTGTGCTGGATGAGACGCGTCATGGCCCGCCGGTCGCCACTTTCCGCGCGGAGGAGCTCCCGCATCTTGAGCGTGCCGAGATCGTACGTGAGGGAACCGGCCACCTCCCCGTCGCGCATGAGGGCCCATTCGGTCGCGCCCGCGCCGAGCTCGAACATCAACGAATGCTCCCGGGCGAAGTCGGGCTGCGCCCCGAGCGCCTGCTGCACCGCCGCGAACGTGAGCAGGGTCTCCTGAGAGCCCTCGATGACCTCGACCTCGATTCCCGTCGCGAGAAATACCCGGTCGACAAACGTGTCGCGGTTCAGGGCCGCGCGCACGGCGCTCGTCGCCACCGCGCGTGTGTGGGTCACGCCGTAGCCGTCCATCATGGCGCGATATTGGCGGAGGATGTTGACCGCCTTCTGGATGCTCGCCGCCGACAGGGTTCCGGTGCGAAACGTCTCGCGGCCGAGCGCGAGCGGCTTCTGCACGTCCTCGAGGATGCGCGCGGATCCGTCCGCCTTGAGCTCGGCGAGCAGCATCCGCACGCCGCTCGCTCCCACGTCGATCACGGAGAGGATGGGAGGCGCGTTGGTGACACCGGGTGCGGCCGGCGGGGCCGGCGCGAGGTCAACCATGCGTCATCAGCACGGGCTCCAGGCCGAACTCCTCCTTGAAAAGGTCCCCCTTCTGACCGACCGACCATTCATCGAGTGTCACGTCCCCTCGCGTGCGCGCCTGGAGCATCAGCTCCGAGCCGTGCTTGGTCGCGGTGATGGCCACGATTCGCTGACGATGGTCGTGGTCCAACGCGTCCGCCAATCGCAGGATCGCGGCCAACGCGCGAACCCGCTCGCGGGCACGCTCCGAAAGCTCCGCGAAGCATGGGTGGCTCATGTCCGGAGGCGCCTTGCGGTGGTACCGCGCGACACACGCCACGATGTGAAGCTCCTCGTCGCTCAGGCCCAGGATCGGCGTTTCGGAGATGATATAGTACGCGTGCCGGTGGTGCCCCGACGCCGAGATGAAGTTGCCGATTTCGTGGAGAAGCCCCGCGATCTCGAGCAGGAGGCGGTCGCGCCTGCCCAGCTCGTGGTTTGGTTTGAGCTGATCGAAGAGCGACACCGCCAGGCCGGCCACATGGCGGGGATGCCTGGCATCGGACCCGTACTTGCGCATGACGGCCTGCGCGGCGTTCAGGGTCTGCGAGGTCTCGAGCTCCTTTTTTCCCGACGCTCCGGCTTCCCGGGCCAAATCGAGAAGGACCCCGTCGACCAACCCCGTGAACGGCACGATGACCTCTCGAGCCCTCGTGCGGGTCGCGACGAACTCGAAGATGGCGCCCGCCGGCACGATCACGTCGGCGCGGTCGGGCCGAAGATCGAATTTCCGAGCCCGCTCCTCGGCGTTGAGCTCCGCCAGGGCGGCGAGGAGCGCTCTCAGGCGCCCGAGGGAAAGCGGCACAGGCCTTCGCTCGCCCGAATCGCGGGAAGCGCCCCGACCCCCGGCCCGGCCCGGACCGTTCGCGCTCAGGGAGGCGAGCGCCTCGATATTTCCCCCGGTTCCGATGAGCTTGGACACGGCGCTCCCGCGCAGCGAGTCCAGAAGGGGAAATCGGGATGCGTGGATCGTCTCGCGCAAGAAGCGAAGGAAGCGAGCGCCCTGGGCATTCCCCACCCGTTCCAGCAATCGCACCGAACCCAGGTCGTGCGATTCCACGAGGAGGATCTGGCCGCGCTCCACGAGGGCCAGCTCGCTCGACCCGCCACCCACGTCCAGTATGAGCGAGGTCCCTCGCGCGAGGGATAGCTTGGCGCGGACACCGAGCGCGACCAGGCGCGCCTCCTCCGTTCCCGGGATCAAGTCCAGATCGATCCCCGTCTGGCTGTGCACGCGCTCCAGGAACGCCGCGCGGTTCTTCGCTTCGCGGGTCGCGCTGGTCGCGACCGCGCGGTGGAGCACGACGCCGTTGTCCTCCATGCGGCGCCGAAAGTCCCGGAACGCTCCGAGGGCCGCCTCGAGGGTTTCCGGCGCGATCCGCCCCGTTTGGAACACGGATTCCCCCAGCCGCACCGGTACCCGCCTTCTTTCGAGGATCTTGTACCGGGTCGGGCTCTTGAATTCGGCGATGGCGAGGCGCAGCGCGTTGCTTCCGACATCCATGCCGGCGCAGCGGATCGGGAAGGCCCGGGTCTTGGAAGTCGGCATGCTCCTATCTTACGTCATATGCTAGAGTTTCCGTAGAACTGGAGGTCGCAATGGAACTGCTCATCGTACGCCATGCCATCGCCGTCGAGCACGGCGATCCCGCCTTCAAGCGCGACGAGGACCGTCCGCTCACCCCCGAGGGAATGCACAAATTCCGCCTGGCGGCGCGCGGGCTCAAGGAATTCGCGCCGAAGCCCGTTCGCATCGTGTCGAGCCCCCTCATCCGTGCCCGGCAGACCGCCGAGATCCTGCGCGACGCCGTCGCCCCCAGGACGAAGATTGATCTCTGCGAGGATTTGGTGCCGGGCGGTGATTTCGGCCGCCTTCTCGCCTACGTCCAGGGGCTCCGCGCGGAGTGCGCGGCGCTCGTCGGGCACGAGCCGCATTTGAGCGGATTCACCTCCTATCTCCTGGTCGGCGAGAAATGCCAGGCAGGGCTGGTCTACAAGAAAGGCGGGGCCGCGCTCGTGAGCTTCCCCGACTCTCCGGGGCCGGGCCGCGGAACGTTGGAATGGCTGATCCAGCCCGGAGCGCTCCGCGAAATCGCCGCCACGTGAGGCCCGCCGCGATCGAGCGCGCCCGTCTCCGCCTGGAGCCCGGCGGGGCGCTTGAGCGCGCTCCCCGGCTCGATGAGAGCGCGTTCTCTCTTTACCAGGGCGACCGTTTGGCCGACGTGGCGTTGAAGAGCATCGGCCGGCAGCTCGCACGCCTGTTCTGGCATGAGGCCGGGGCGCGGCTCGGAGTCAATCCCGAGCACGTCCACGACATGCGCGTCGCGACGCGGCGGCTCAGGACGGCGCTCCGGGTCTTCGCCGCGGCAATTCCCCGAGAAACTCGACAGGAATGGCGCCAGGAGCTTCGATGGATCGGACGGGCGCTCGGAAGCGTTCGCGATTGCGATGTCGAGCTGGATCGGGTGAGACGGATGGCGGCAGATGCCCCGGAGCCGGAGCGGGCGGCGCTCTTCGTTTTCACGAGTCTGCTCGAGATCAAGCGCGCGCGCAAACGTGTGACCCTGCTCGAGAGGCTCGACTCACCGAGGTTCTCGAGATTCCGAAGACACGCGCAACCGTGGATCGAGTTGCGGCGGGTGACCCCGGACACGCGGGCCGCGAGGGCGCCCGCCTACATCGCGGGGCCCAGGGTCGTGGCGGTGTGGGATCGGCGAATGCTCGAAGCCTGCGATGAGGCGAAGCGGAAGACCACGGCGGAAAACGTCCATGCGCTGCGGATCGCGATCAAGGGTGCCCGCTATGCCGTGGAATACTTCGTGGAGCTGGAGGGTCCGGGCGCCCGGCGCCGCGCGAAGCACTTGGGAAGGCTCCAGAATATGCTGGGCGCGCGACAGGACGCCGCGGTCCTGCTCCGCCACATGCGACGCTATGCGCGGACGATTCCCTCGCGCGACGGGGAGCTCAGCCTGGGCGCGCGGATCGCGATCCGGAAGATCTCGCGGGCCGCGCGCGTCAGGAAAAGCGAATGGCGTGAGGTGCTGGAGCTAGGTTCCGGCGCGGAGCGGGCCTAACCCGCCCAGACCATCGCCTTGCGGGTCCACTGGCTCGAGGGATACCTGCTTTGCAAGAGCTGATGCGTCTCCTTCAGTTTCTTGGGATCGTTCGATGCTTTATAGGCTGAGACCCCGGCCCAATAGACAGCTTCCGGGGCGGCTTCGGTTGAAGGATACTCTTGGGCGGCCGCCCGGAAGTGCTTCTCCGCCACGGCGTACTTCTCCTGCTTGAACCATACTTTCCCGAGCCCCAGCTCGAGCTGGGCGAGTAAGTCCTCCGCGGGCAGGAAACCCTCGATCCTATGGCTTTCGACCCCATCCGGGCTCATGATGAGCTGGGTTGGGGTCCACAGGGCTCCGAAGCGCTTGAAGACCTGGGGTTGCTCTTTGATGTGAATCTTGGCGGGGATGAATTCGGAGCTGATCAGGTTTACGACCCGCTCGTTCGGATAGACCTCGGCTTCCAGCCGAGCGCAACCACCTCAGAGGGGCGCGGCGCTGAAATCGAGGAGGGCCGGTTTCGATTGAGTCTTCGCGGCTTGCAGTGCTTGGTCCGCGTCCTTGAGCCAGCTGATGGCGAGTGCGACCATGGCGGAACCCTCCGTGAGATGGCGAGCCGGCCGACAGGCATGCTTCGCCTACGATCAGCCCTGACCCCTCGGGCACCGGCTCCCACGTATAATTACGCGCCCATGGAGCGCGCGTGACAAGCAGCATTCGCGATCGGACACAGACGGCGGTCCCGTCCGTAGTGGTATTAGAGGCGGTCCGACGGCGTGAGCCGCAAGCGCTTGCCGCGTTCTTCGAGCAGCATTTCGATCGCGTCTACGGCCTTGTGTACCGATTGCTCGGCGACAGGCACTGGGCAGAGGACGCGACCCAGGAGGTCTTTCTCAAGCTCCACCGAGCGGCTCATACCCTGGATCCGGATCGCGATCCCGGGGCGTGGGTCACGACGATCGCTTACAACGTATGCCGCGACCTGTGGAGATCGGGCGCGTACCGGCTCTCGCGGCAATCGATATCGATCGATGATCCGGACCACGGGGACGGAGCCATTCCCTCGAATCGGGAGGACCCCGAAGGCGAGCTGATCGCCGCGGAGCGCGAGAAGCTCGTGCAGGATGCGATCGGCAGATTACCGGAATCGCTCCGGGCCGCCGTGGTATTGCGCGAGTATCAAGGGTTCAGCTACGAGGAGATCGCATCGGTGACAGGTACGACCCCGGTTGCCGCGCGCAAGCGCTACTCACGCGCCTTGGCGGAGCTGGGAAAGCTGCTGGAGAGCACGATCAAGTGATCGATCGCGAAGCTGAAAACTCAGGGGACGGAGAGCCCGAGGTCTTGGGAAGAATCCGCGGCCTGACCCCTCCGCGCGCGGAGCCTTCCTTTCGCGAGCGCCTCAAGAGGGATTTCGTCTCCGGCAGCGTAGGCGACCGCCCCCGTGGCGTGGCGATCTCGCCTCACCGGCGGCGTCCCATCCTTGGTTGGGCCTCCGGACTTTCGGCCGCCGCGGCGGTCGCGTTCCTCGTCGCGGCGCTCAACCAGCCGCCGCGCTGGACCGCGCTCCCGAGCGGAGGCTCCGGTAACGTCGTCGTGAACGGCCTCTCGATCCCGGTTCGCGAGACGGCCGAGCTGACGCGTCGGATCAGGCCGGGCTCCCGAATTCGACTCGAGAGCACCAAGGAGCTGGATCTGGTCAGCTCCGGGGTCCTCGCGATGCAGCTCTCCCCCGGAACCGAGATGGTCCTCCCGCCGCCCCCCGGACGCTGGTTCGGTCGAGGCGCCCGGGCCAATGTGGCAGGCGGACTGCTGCGCGTCACCACCGGGAGGCGCTTCCACGGCGCGCGCCTCGCGATCACGACACCCGACGCCACGGTCCGCGTGACGAGCACCACCCTTGCCGTGATCGCCCAGCCTGCGGGCACGTGCGTCTGTGTGCTCGAAGGAACCGCCCATGTCGGTCCCCATCGGGGCGCGATGACCCGGGTGAGGCCGGGGTCCCGCTGCGAGGTCGCGCACGGCGGCCAAACGCCCAAGACGGGCGACATGCTCGATGCGGAGCGGCCCAGGCTGGTCGACCTTCGCGATCGCATGCAGGCGGTGATGAACTAGGGGCGGAGGACCGGGGCGGCGCGTCGCGCGAGGCAATTGTGGACGCGGCCGGAGTCCCGCCCTATTCTCGCCCACAATGCGGCCACCTTCAGGGAAGGCGCGGTGGCACCGGGAGCGAGTGCTCGTCCCCATCGCCGCGCTGGCGTGCTCCGTTTGGGCGCTTTGCTCCATCCCACGGCCCGCACTCGCCGTATACGACCCGCTTGAGGAAATCCCCGTCGAAAGCCCGATCTACTCCGACCTCGAGTCCTTGGCGCTCCGCTTCGGAGCGCCAGGGTTTTTCGTCAGCCGGCGGCCGTGGACTCGCGGGGAAGCGCTCGAGTACCTGAGCGATTTACGGCTGCGCAAGGGCGGCGCCGAAGGAGACCCTTCTTTCTTGCGCATCGAGCGCGAAGTATCTCCGAATGCCCCAGGGGCCAGGCCCCCAGGGTGGACGTTGAACGATGAGGATCGTCGGCTCGAGGTATCACCCTACGCGGTGGCGCTCTACCAGGAGGACCCGTCCCGCCGGCCCACCGTGAATCGCGACTATCGACTCGGAGCTCAGGCGAGCGCGCGCGCGGCCACCCGCTTGTTGATCTTCGGCGATATGTATGCCGGTACCGCCTCGCAAGGAGGCCACGGCACACCCAACTTCGGAACCAAGTTCGCGATCGCCGAGGGAGTGGATTTCAACGCCTGGCTCGACCGCGCCTACCTCGCGCTGGAAGGCGCCGACGCGCCGCATCGCATACGTGCGACGCTCGCCCACTCCTGGGTCCGATGGGGACCAGGCGCCACCGGGACGCTGGGCGTTTCGGATGCCGCGCCGGCGCTCGACCGGCTCGGGTTCGACATCGGCATCTTGCGCGGCCTGGAAATCTCCTGGTTCGTCTCGAGTCTGGACCCTGTCGAGCAGCTCTACTATGCCGCGTCCCGTATGAGTATCCGACTCGGTGAAGGCTTGGAGCTCGGAGTGGCCGAGGAGGCGCGCTTCGACGGCACCGATCAACTTTTCTATTATCTCATCCCCGCCTTCCCATACACCTTCATCGAAAAGCGCGTGGACGCGTTCACGGCAGCCACGGATACGACGAACAAATTCAAGAAGAACAACGTCATGGCGTCGGTTGACTTCAGCTGGAGCGTGACGCGCGGTTTCCGCTGGTACGGTGAGTTCCTACTCGACGATTACTCGATAGCGTCGACGTTCAAGCCCAAGCAGATCGGATGGCAAACCGGTCTCCACGCGGCGCGGGCTCTGAATGGCCACCGGATCGCGTCCGTCCGGGCGGAGTACACGCGGATCTACGACTTCGTGTACACGGTCTGGCACGGCCACGACTTCGAGTTCGCGGGACGCCCACTCGGGTATGTGCTCGGGCCGGATGCCGAGCAGGCGTGGACGGAAGCTCGGTTGGATTGGAGTGTGCCCTGGACTGCGACGATTCACGCAGCGCGCGTTCGAAAGGGGGAGGGGTCGATCGGGCAGCCTTGGGATCCCGCTTCGGGAAAGGTCGACAACGTGCCTCTTTCGGGCGTCGTCGAGCGCACGTGGAGCGCCAGCGCGGGGATAGCATTTCGGCCATCGGCCGGCCTGTCCCTGGAGGGGCGTGTCGGATACTCGGACATAAGCAACGCCGAGCATGCTCCAGGAGCCGACCGCCAACACGTCACCGGCTCGATCGACGTACAGGCCCGGTGGTAGCGTTCAGGTTCACTTCGAGCTGAGGGGAGTCGTCGCCTCCCTCAGGACCCCCAAGCTCCTCATCCTTTCCTGGGCCGCGGCGGCGGCGTTGTGAAACTCCGGATGCGCGGTGGCCCAGGCGACATATCCCCGCACTACATCCGCGAGGCTCTCGGCAGGCGCCCACCCGTGGCTCTTGAGCCGGGAAATGTCGGAGCGGATGTGCCTCGTGTCCCCCACTCGATAGAGGCCAGTGATTCGCGGTTCGCAGTCCATGCCGGCGGCATGCCCGACCAGCTTCGCCAGGTCGAGCACCGAAATCGAGCGATCTCCCCCGACATTGAAGGAGCCGCCGTGCATTCCTGCCCTCTCCAGGGGGAGGAGCGTCGCGCGAACGACGTCGCGGATGCCGACGTAGTCCCGCAGCTGATTCCCGTCCTCGTAAATTACCGGCTGAATCCCGGAGCCGAGCTGCGCGGTGAAATTGCGCAGGGCCCCTGAGTACGCGTTCCGGAAGGATTGCCGCGGTCCTTGAACGATCGAGTACCGGAATGCGACGCTGGGGATCTTGTAGCGCGCACCGAGCTTCACGGCGATTTCGTCCTGATCCCGCTTGGATAGACCGTACGGATTATGCGGGTTCATCACTGTTTCGTCCGTCCATGCGACCTCCAGCGGACGTCTGCACCGCGGACACGCGTGATCCCATTCGCCATGTGTTAGCTGCTCTTCAGAGCGCGGACCGGGATAGACGTCCCCATCGCCAGCGCATCGGTGCCGACCCTCGCCGTAGACCGCCTGGGAGGAAGCGACCACGACCAAGTCCACGTTTCGAGACTCGGAAACGATCAGCTCGTAGAGGAGAGCCGTGGAGGCCGCGTTCGTCGTGAAGAACGTGCTGAAATCGGGGAGGTAGTCCTGATACGCCGCCATGTGAAACACGTACTGCACTCCTCGGAGCGCTCTCCGCATGCATTCCGGATCGCGAACGTCGGCGCGGATGAATTCCGCATCGGCGGGAACGTACTCGGGGACACGGCCGTTGTGGACCGGAGGCGTCAGGAGATCGAGGATCCGGACCTCGATGCCGCGCGCGAGCAGCGCGTCGACCACATGGGAACCGATGAATCCAGCGCCGCCGGTGACCAGCGCCCTCGACATCTAATAGGCTCCTCTCGAGCGGACGATCGCCCCGATCGTCGCGAGCAGGATCTTCAGATCGAGCCAGAGCGTCCAGCGTTCGATGTAGTCGATGTCGAGACGGACCCATTCGGTGAAATCCCGGATGTCCGATCGGCCGGAAATCTGCCACAGGCAGGTGATCCCGGGTTTGACGGACAGCTTGCGACGTTGCCACGCTTCGAATCGGCTCCACTCTTCCTGCAACGGGGGGCGCGGACCCACGAGGCTCATATCTCCCTTGAGAACGCTCCAGAGCTGGGGCAGCTCGTCGAGGCTGAAACGGCGCAGCCACCGTCCGACACTGGTCACGCGCGGATCATGACGGATCTTGAACACCGGCGATGTCATCTCGTTCCTCGACTCCAAACCTGCCCGGTGCGCATCGGCTTCGGGAATCATGGTGCGGAACTTGTACCCGGTGAAGGGGCGGCCCCGGACTCCCACGACCTTCCACCGGTAGAGGATCGGATTCCCCGAACTGAGTCGGACCACAACGGCGATCGTAGCGAACACCGGGCTCAGAAGAGCAAGCCCCAGTGTCGCTCCTGTAACGTCGAGGCACCGCTTCAGGAGGAGTTGGGCGCGGATGCCGGCGGCCATGTAGCGTGGTGGCAGCGCGAAGGGGTCGTCCGAGCGCTCGCGCGACGGAGACGCGGCGACCGGCGCACTGCGCGCCGGAGACGACGCCGTCAACGGACGACTTCCTCCACCGCTCCGTTTGTCACGAGACGCTCTCTCATCGCGCGCCGGACATAGCAGGTGAGGACATGCTCCAGAACCAAGTGGGCCGATTCGACCCAGCCATAGTCATCGCTCTCAACGATCACGGCGTGATCCACGATGAGCGCGGCGCGTCCGCCGTCCCGTCCCAGGAGGGCCACGGTGATGAGATTCATTTCTCTCGCCACCGACAGCGCCTCGATGAGATTCGGCGACGATCCACTGACGGAGAACAGGACGAGCGCGTCGCCTCGCGCCGCCATCAGGCGCAGCTGTTCGGCGAACACGCTGTCAAACGAGAGATCGTTCCCCCAGGCGGTGAGCAGGGCCGCGTTGTCGCTGAGAGAGATCGCGCGGGTGCCCCGACCCTCGACCCTCGTCGCTTTCTGGAGGTCGCACGCGAAATGATTCGCGGTGCTTGCGCTCCCTCCGTTCCCGGCTGCGAATATCGTCCCGCCGCGGAACCGCACGTCGGCCAGAGCCTCACCGGCCCGAGCCACGGCTGCCACATCCACCGCCTCGATCGCTCTGCGTGCACCGGCCAGCCACTCCTTCACCTCGTCGTACATCATCAGCGCAGTCCCTCCCCCGTTGCCTCGGCTGGGTCGCCCTCGAAGACATCTTCCCAGCTCGCAGCCTCTGGAGCTTGGGATCCATCCTCGAGCACGGCAGCCTTCGGCCCGTCATTCGCGTTCCAGCGCGCGAGCAGGCTTCTTCTTCCCATGCAGCGCCAAATCAACTCTCTTCCTGTCTGAGCCAGGATTTGCAGATCGAGCATGAGCGTGCAGTTCCGGACGTAGTAGAGATCCAGCGCGACCCTCTCTTCAACCGCATCCTCCGCGTCCCGAAGCCGCCAGAGACCCGTGAGCCCTGAGCGCACGGCGAAGAGATTCGCGCGCCATCGCTCGTGCGCCGGCAGCTCTTCCATCCGGATGGGCCGAGGCCCGACGAGACTCAAATCCTGGCAGAACACGTTCCAGAGAGCCGGGAGCCTCGCCAGGACCGGCGAGCACGTGAGCCGTACATTCAGCCCGGCGAGACGGAACGGCCGCCCGCACGTACCAAGGACGGGTTGAAATTCGAACATTGGAGAGCGGCAAATCCACGCCTTCACCCTCCAATACCCGAAGAGAGGGGCAAGGAGGAGGAGCATCACTCCCGAAATCGATTGATCGAGGGATCGCTTCGTTGCCGCATTGAATCCCGAGAGTCGGTTGCGGTTCAGGCTGAGCATAGGGACGTACGCCACATGGCTCAGCTCTGCCGAAGTGGTAAGGAGGTCGTAGAAGGTCGCGGAAATCTTCCCCTCGAGCGGTGAGTCGGGACGGGTGACCAGTTCCGCGAGCTGGCGTTGGCTTTCCCAGGCGAGGCCGCCCATGATGATCACGACCTCGTCCGCTCTGAGCTCGCGGGCCTTGATCCGCGCCGAACCGGGGTGACCGACGACCGCGAGTCCCGGTAGCACTTCCGTCCCGGGACGCTGGTAGTCATCCAGGAATCCGACGACCACTGTTCCGTGGCGTAGTGGAGCGTGAAGCTGTTGTGCGACCGCGATTCCCTGCTGGTTTGCCCCAGCAATGAGAACCCGCCTGATGAGGGCTCCGCCCTTGCGCCACTGAAGCGCGACCCCTCGCCAGATCAACCGTGAAAGGAACAGCGCGAGAATGCTTCCGCTCCAAGATCCGACGAGCCACCCCCGCGAAGCGGGCAGCTGGCTACCTGCGAAATGGCTGAGCACGGTCATCGCGACGGTTGCGTAAGTCGAGGCGGTCACGAGCAGCGGATACACGCGGTGGCCGTCCGTCAGCGCACTCCTGCGATACGTGCCCTGCTGCCACGCGAGCGCGAGCGTCACGATGAGGCCCCCGATGCCGAGAAGAATGCACGACTCCCAGATCACCGGGTTTCGCAGTACCCCCGGCACGCCGAATCTCACCGCGGCCGCTGCGGTGTATGCGGTCACGATCGCGACGGCATCGGTCGCGATAATTCCTAAACGGAGGCGGCGCCAGTCCCGATCCATTTTCCCTCAGGGTAGGAGAGGCCCGGAACGTGCGGCACCGAATTCACCAGCACCTGAGCGCCGCCGTCATCGAGATGGAACGCCATTCGCGCGACCCCGAAACCCCGGAGAGCACTCGTGACGCGCCCCTGATTTTCGGGTTCGCAGTAGAGGAGCAGGAAGCCGCCTCCACCCGCTCCTGTGATCTTGCCCCCACTCGCGCCCGCGTCGAGCGCGGTCTGATAGAGCCGATCGAGGCGGTCGTTGCTGACACCGGTCGCCAGCAGCCTCTTACGCTGCCAGGATCGGTGGAGGATCTCGCCGATTTCACGCATCCTGCCGGTTTCGAGCGCCTCGCGCATCGCGAACGCGTCCCCCTTGATTCCGTGAAGGCTTTTGGTCACGGATGAGCTGCGGTCGGAGGAGGAACGCTTCTGCGAATCCAGGATGGTTGCGGCGTTTCGAGACGCGCCCGTGTAGAAGAGCATCAGGCTGCGCTCCAACTGATCGCGGAGCTCGAGCGACAGCTGGATGGGGGACACCGAGGTCCCCTCCGGCCGGAACTCGATCCAGTTGAGACCTCCGAATGAGGCCGCGAATTGATCCTGGAGCCCGATCGGCCGCCCCTCCTTGACGATTTCGATGTAGGAAGCCAGTTCGGCAATTTCCTGCTTGCTCGCACGCCTTTGGCAAAGGGTGGCCAAGGCTTTGACGAGCGCGACCGCCACAGTACTGGAACTGCCGAGTCCCGTTCCAGGGGGAACCTCGCTGGCGGTGAAGACGCAAAGTCCCCGCGCGATCCCGAACTCACTCAGGATGGATTTGAGATACGCTAGGTCTCCTTCGCCGGAGTCCCCTTCCTCCGCGTCCACACGTTCGAAGGTACGAAACTCGGAAGAAGTGATTTGTACCATGTCATCGATCGTTCGGCTCAGAAATACGTAGAAGTACTTATTAATTGTGGCGCTTACGACCGCGCCCCCGAAGCGGGAGTAATACGCCTCCAGATCCGTGCCGCCACCGGCGAACGAGACTCGGAGCGGGGCGCGCGCAATCAGCATGGGCGCGCCTCGGCAGGGCCAAGCGCGTTCACAGTTCGGCACCCACGGAATCCGAGGCTAGGCCCAGTTCCCCGCGCACCGGCTGGTGACCGGGAATTCGAACGACCTCGCCCGCCGCCCCGTCGATCTTCATGCAGGAAAGATTTGCAACAGCCACGAGTTTGTACGCGGCGAGCTCGATACCGAGAACGGCAAGCGCGAGGACACGGATCACACCGACGTGGGTTACGAGGAGAACCGGTTCTGTCTGCGAACCTGCATCGGCTAGGAGTGGTGCGACGCGGGCAGCCAGCTCCGCGAGCGTCTCGCGTCCAGCGAGTTGGAGAAGATCCGGACGCGTGTTCCAGAGTTGGAATTCGCGCGGGTGCCGCAGCGCTATCTCGTCCTCGGTCATACCCTCCCAGGGACCGAGGAGCATCTCATCGAGGCGGCCCTCGTCTCGCAATGGGATTTCCAGAGCGTCCGAAAGGATCGCGGCTGTCTCTCGGGCTCGGGCGACCCTACTCGTCCAGATCGCCCCGAGCCCGACGCCCCGAAGCTGTTGGGCGAGGCGGGTGGATTCGCGGCGCCCTCCCAGAGTGAGGGGCTCCGCGCCCATTCCAGCGTACCGGCGATGAAGATTGGAGACGGTTTGACCGTGCCGGACGACGTAAACCGGCGTCGCTAGGAAACGGGAGCCGGTTCGCCCGGAAGCAATCCCCACCCTGCTTGCAGCGAGCCTCTTGTGGTCGGCGTCGGGGCCAGTCACTTGTCCAACCTCCCTGTTAGACCTGTGATCTACGCTTCGAGGACTCACACCTTCCGCGCAGAGACGAAGTAATAGAAGCCCAACCAGTCGGCCACCCAGGACCCATCCAGCCGGGCACCTACCTTCGCGAATGCTCTGTTGATTCCATATTCGTTTTGGTGCAAAAACGCGATCCGCTTCGAAAAGAGTTGCCGCGGCGGAAATACACCGGCTGGGAAAACTCGAACCTCCCGAAGCACCGTGAAACTGGATACGAACGTTTCAATGCTCCTTCGGCTGAATCGGCGCTCATAAATCTCGTTGTTTCCTGGCCCATTTCCGCCCCTGTCGAGGGCGCGAAGCAGGGAGAATTTTCGCGGAACGATGTCCGAATAGAAAACGCCGCCGGAGCGAAGAACACGAAGCATCTCGGACACCACAGGCGTAGGGTCCCCGAAGTGCTCCAGCAAGCCTGTGCTGGTCACGAGATCGTAGGATCCATCGGCAAACGGAAGCCTGCGGCAATCAGAGCGAACCCAGGCCGAATCGAGCGCCTCGGCTCGGAACCGGTCTTGCGCCAGATCGAGGGCTGACCGGGCAAAATCAATACCGGTGGTCTTCCACCCTAATCGAGCGAGCATTCCGAGCAACCGCGCTGAGCCGCAGCCCACTTCCAACGCCGAACCTCCTGATCGCGGAATGATCGGCCGCAGGTAGCCGAACTTGACTTCATCCAGGACATCCCACAGGGATCTCCGCTGGAGGCCCCGGGTGAGTCTGTCCCGCTGCCACCGGGCATCCCAATTCGCGGAATCATTCGAGAGGCGTCCCGTACGCGGGCTTCTCATATGCGTGAAGCCGAGGCTACGAGACTCATTCCCCGGTGACCGAACCAAGGAAGCCGCCGGAGGAACTGGAGGTAACGAGCCGCAGCGAATTGAAAGGAGAGGCTGCCGACATATGGGTTGATAATCCTGGTCTCGTCCACCGAGAAGCCAGCCCCGTTCAAGTGGTCACGCAGATCGGCTTCGGAGAAAATGTGGCGATGCGTCGGATCCTCGAACCATTCTGGATGCGGGTAGTCGATATTTGGCGTAACGATCACCAGCACCCCTTTGGGCTTGAGGACGCGGTGCCACTCCGTGAGCACGCGTTTCGTATCGTCGAAGTGCTCGATCAGATGTTGCGCGACTACCTTATCAAACCGTCCGTCAGGAAACGGAAGAGCGCATGCGTCGCCCTGAAGCAACCTTGCTCGAGAGTTCCGTCGGCGTGCCAAATTGACGGAGGTGCGGAGCCAGTCCACACCCACTACATGGCAGGATCCGTGAGCAATGAGGCGGGAGAGAAGGGCGCCACCCCCGCATCCCACTTCGAGTATTTGGTCACCCGGCTCCGGGTCCAGCAAATCCGCGACCGCTGCGATCTCGGCGAGCAGCGTTGGGCTTGCCTCACGCTTGAGGTAGTACGGCGCGTCGTAGGCTGAGACGCTCGAAGTTCTACCAGACACGTTCATTCGCCGATCGCCTCGGCTCCCGCGCTGATCTCCGGCTCCTCTTGGCAGCCCGCCCCGATCCTTCCATTCGTCACGGGATGCCCCTTAGGCAAAGACTTCCCGCGCACGAGGGCAGCGACAAGGTCGAGGTACTGAGACGCCACGCGGTCCCAGTTGTATTCACCATGAATCCGTTGCACAGCGGCGAGCCGATAGCGGTCCGCCAGCGCAGGCTCCGCATCGATTCGGGATATCCTCTCGGCCAAGTCCCCATCCTTCTTCTGCCAGAAGAGTCCGTACCGATCCCCACCGAGCATCTCTCGACTGAACGGCGTGTCCAGGGCCAAGATGCAACAGGAGTTCGCCAGGGCCTCCAGCATGGTGGGATTCGTACCGCCCACCGAGTGGCCATGGATGTAGACGTAGGAATAGCGATAGAAGGCGTAGAGAAGCTCAGGGTCTGCAATGAACCCAGCGAAGCAGACGCGGGGATCCTTTACTCCTCGGATTTGCCCTTCATACGCGGATCTGTAAAAGTTGCCGCCGAGGATGACCAGCGATCTTCTCGTACCCGCACGAAGGAACTCCTCGATGACGAACAGGGGATTATTCTCAGGAACGAATCTGGTGACCAGCAGATAGTACGACCCAGCCTCGATCCCATATGGCTGTAGCAGCGAGTCGCTGATGTCCTGGACGAGGCGTGCCCCGTACGGTATGAACACACCGGTCCGCCCGTACCGATTCCCGTAGACGCGTTGGATCTCCCGTGAGTCAGCAATCAGCTCATCCGCAGAGCCCGCGCTGACGTGGGCACCAAGCTCGAACATTCTACGCGCGGCCCACCCCCACTTGCCTCGCTGCCATTCGAGGCCGTCCAGGTGCATGAGAGCCCGGCACCCCGCGGCCCGAATCCACGGGACCAGACAGCCCAGGCCGGTGTTGAAGAGAACGATCGCGTCCGTTGCGGATCGCAACGCGTCGGCCACGCTCAGCACGCCGTTCGTCATGGTCCCGAAGTTCTTCGACTCGATCCCCCCGACATAACGGAGCCGGACACCGTTCACCTTCTCGGTGAGAACTCCTCGCCCGTACAGGTGACGCCTGCAATAGACCGTTACATCACAGCCTGCCGCCGCAAGGCGTGGGGCGAGCTCCGTCACCGCGGTCTCAAACCCTCCGAAAACGTGAGGCCCCCAGTTCATCCCCTTCGTGCCGATAAGCGCAATCTTCATACGTGCCAGCCGGTCCCAGGCTCTCCTTCCGGTGGGCTCAGCGCCCCGCAGGCAGCAGCCTCCGCACGGAACGTCGCCATGTGTTCGGTCATGGTTCGTGCCCGTTCGTCCCACGAAAACTCCGACTCCGCTAGCTCCGGCACGCGTTCTCCACGCTCGATGCACCTCAGAATCGCCTCCGCAAACTCTTCCGCAGAATTCGCGACTGATAGAAATCCCAGCATCTCGTTCGCTCCGTTACCCGCGGTTGAGACCGTGGGCCGCCCCGCAGCTGCATACTCATAGAGCTTGATGCTGTTGCCGCCATGGGACTTTTCGTCTCGTACGTACGGCAACATGCAAATATCGCTGGACATGACATACGCTGGATACTCTTCATAATGAATATCGCCAAGATAATGAACGTTTTGAGCCCGCTTGATCTTCCCCCACACCGCTCTATCAATAATTTGGCCAGCCACGACAAACTGAATCTGCTCGAGCCGACGCGCCACGTCGTTGAAAAGATCGACGTCGAACAAATGTGTGATCTTGCCTCCGAAGAACGCACGTGGCCTTGGAATCGCCTCGAACTCTTTCGGTTCCCTCAAGGAACCCCGGAATCGATGGGGATCGACTCCATTCGGAACCACAGTGCACCGACCAACGGCAAACTGCCGTTCGAACTCTATGCGGTTGTTCTCCGAGTTGGTGAACCAGAGCGGTGCAATCTTAGCGAAATCGGCATAACTCCTCCTGACATGGCCACGCTCATTCCGTGCAAGGGGGAGACGAAGCCAATTGTCCCATGCGTCAAACACGACCGGAATTCCCCGCGCGGCCAATTGCATGGCGAGCCTGGCGCTTCGGACGTTCATAGTGACGGCGATCGCTCGGTCCATCCCCAGCCTTCCAAGAGCCTCAAAGAGGCCCAATGTCATCTCCGTCGAGCCATAGGCCTTGTAGAACCAGGACCTGCCGTTCAAGACCTGTCCGACGAGCCCGGGGTCGAAATACTCGAAGACGTAGCAACCCCGGGGATCGCGGAAGACGTGCCACTTCGGTCCCCGAAGGATTACGTTCCATCCGGGATCTCGCGCCTCCCGATGCCTGGCGAGCTCAATGCGTGTAATGGGTCGACTTACGACCAGAACGTTCTCAAAGGCACGGCCCCGTGTAAACGCCTCGATCAAATGTGCATCGCGGGTGCGAAATCCTTCGCGCGTGCACTTCCGCCAGTCATGAAATGGAATGAGTATCAGATTTCGGTACATCGCCCCTTCGTTCCTGCTACAAGTCCCATGATGAAGAACGTGATCGCATTCGCGGGGAAACTGTCGATTCCGCTGCCTGACGCGCCCTGTATGATGAATACGATGAATAGGCAACCGGCCAGACCGATGAGCGCCTTCTCCGATCTACTCGCAGCGGCCTGATATCGGTGTATCGCAATTCGGATCCAGGAGATACAAAATAGGAGAAAGGCCAACAGTCCGACAAGCCCGAGCTCGAATCCGATTTTCAGAAGGACGTTGTGGGATGCGGGGAGATAGACGGAGCCTGAGAAGTAGGAATCGAGACCGTCGCCCGCGCTGCCGGCACCATACCCTATGAGCGGGCTCCTCGCGAGCTCAGTGAGCCCCGCATCGTATCCCTCGAACCTGGCATACGCTCGGTCCTCTTCCAGATACCGTAAATCCAAAGATCTCGCAACCTGTCCCGCCACCGGAGTCATTGAAAGAGACATCCCCACCAAAGCGAGTAGGATGATGCTCGCACCGGACCTCAAAATCCATCCGTGGGCCCTTAGGATCATCGCCGGGGCCACAGCTGCCAGCACAAGCCCAGCGACAATGCTTACGCGCGTCAAGCTCGCAACGATTGCCGCAACGCCGCCACAGATCACGACCCACACCCAGGGAGCGGCTGTGCGTGTCGCCGCGAGATAGAACCCCAGGGCTACAGCCACATTCCCCATGAACCCGAGCGCGAACGGGCTGCCAAGTAGTGACGTTGCTCGGTAAACACCGAACACGTTGTATACAGCCTCGCCAGCCGTGTTTTGCTCCGGAATCTGGAGGTCGAATGCGGTTGGGGCAAGAAATTGCTTCACGCTGTAGAGGCACAGTGGAACGGTCGCTAAGGCGAGAATGTGAATGAATCGCTTTGCGGTATTGGGACTCCAGCCCAGATAGAGACCAACGAGGGCCGGAGAAATATACAGACACGTCTTGCGAAAGCCCTCTAACCCAGCTCTCACGCTTGGGACGTTCGGGTTCCCGATTTCCAAGAGCCCCGTGACGAGATATGCACAAACTGCCAGGAACAACGGAATATTTTCACGACGAATCGGTCGACGCTCGACCAGCTCCCGGGCCATGAGTAGAAGGAGGATCGAAGCGAAGGCGAAGTCTGGGATAAGTAGTGCGTACCTGTTGTGCAGCACGTATTTCAGTCCGGTGGAGTACAGTGCCGCCAGGAACGCAAGGCTTACCAACGCGAGATACGTCATTCGCCTCCCGAGGCTCCCGCAATCGATTCTTCACGTGATTCCCCGGAGCCGCATAAGCTCCTAATACACTCCTCATGAAATCTCGCAGCCGCTCTCTCTGTCGAAAAGTCGAAGGACGCACGGCGCCTTCCCGCCTCGCTGAGTTGCTCCCTAAGTTGTGGGTCGTCCAGCAGCCTTGCCGCGGCGCCGGCTACCTCTTCGACTGACGTGCCTAACACACTCAGCCCGGTTTCCCCGTGCAGGACTGCGTCGAGGCTCCCTCCCTGGCCCCCGATCGATGGCCTTCCGAAGAGCGCGGCTTCGAGGAACACAATGCCGAACCCCTCGCTCCGCTCCCCGCCGCGGCTATACTCTACTCGGTTGGGCAGCACGAAGAGGTCGCAGGCGGCGTAACAAAGACCCTTCGTCGCTTCGTCCACCGACCCCAGGAACTTCACGAGTCCGTCGAGTCCTAATTCAAGCGCGATTCCTTCAAGCCGAGGTCGATCAGGACCTGCCCCAATGACCAGGTACTGAAGTCCGGGGTACTGCTTTCGAAGCAAGCTGGCGGCTCGTATTGTCGTATCAATACCTTTGTATTGCTGCTTGAGCACGGCCACGCTCAACAGAACCCGCGCATCCGCGGATATTCCGAGGCGTGCCCGAGCTTGGCGCTTGGAAATCTGAAGCGCATCGCTAAAGGGTTCCGCATCTACCGATGGCGGTATCGTCGCAATGCGCTTTGAGGACACCCCAAGCCGTTCAAGCAGCGTTCGCGAATAGGAACTGATCGTGACTACCTGGTCGGCCTGCCGAAACACCCAGCCCTTCACGCGCCACCACCGGCTGGTCGTGATTTCCATTCCGTAAGCGAAAATGATCAGCCTCGCACCGAGAAGCCGAGCGGCGATCAGCGCGGGAATGGCCGTTTGAATCTGCTCTGCCACGATGAGTCTGTAACGCCGCTCGCCGGCGACGTGTCGGACGGTGCTGACGATCAGAGGCAGTATCGCCAGCTTGCCGGTACGCAGAAATGCCGAGTACCGCCCTGTATGGATGACGCGGAAGCGCTGCCCCCTTTCCGAATCGCTCATCTCCGGCTCCAGGTGCCTGATGACCACAAGATCCTCCGGGGGCACGCTCGAGAAAAGCCGGCCGATGTAACGCGCGATTCCACCGACCATTCGCGGATAGTCGCGCGCGATGAGCAGGATCGGCCTAGTCATCGCAATTCCGCCGGATCCATTCCTCGATCACGTAGAGAATCCAGAGGCGCATGAACTCTTGGTGATGCATGCGCTCTCCCGTTGAGTAGGCGTCGAGACTCACCAGCGCCCGCTTCAGCGCCGCCTCTTGGAAAATTCCTCGCCCAGCCGCCCTCTTGCTTGCGACTACTTCCGTGACTATATCCCGGAGTCCCGGCTCTAGAATCCAGCGCTCGAGCGGCAAGCCGAAGCCGCGCTTTCGGTGGCGAAGTACGTGTTCAGGAAGCCGGCCCCTCATTAGCCTATGAAGCAGTCTCTTCCGATTCAGATCTGGCATCTTGATCTCGTCTGGGACGCGCACGAGATACTCGACAAGCTGGCGGTTCAGGAACGGCGCGCGTATTTCCATGCTGAACCGCATGCTCATGACATCGATCGCTGGTAAGAGGAGCGGTCCTAGATATCGTTGGAGCTCCATCCGCGTTACGTGGCTCATGGTTCTGCCACACCGGTACTCGCTTTGGGGCAGAGAATCGCGTAGGAGAGGTAAGGCGGACTCCTCATCCAAGGCGCCGCGAATGAACTCAGGAGTGAAAAGAGTAGCCAACTCGTCGAAGGTATAGATCGCCCGCGCTACATCGTACTGTGCCGCCGGATCGGTCAGGCCGCCTGCCAGGTACCTCATGACGCGGGCTGGCCACGAGGTTGCAGTTGAAATCGGCTCGTTCCTGGAACCATTCCAACTGGGCAGAACCCCATGGAGTGCTCTCAACTGCTCCAGGAGCTTAACGTAGCGAAATGTTGAATACCCGCAAAAGGCCTCATCCCCACCCACCCCGGAGAGCGAGACTGTGAATGCGTCGTGCGCAGCCTTCGCCACGAGATAGGTGTTCAAACCGTCTGCCAGGGGTATGTCGAGCGCGTCAAGAAACGTCGGAAGCTGCATGAGAACATCATCGTGTTGGATCCTGACCGCCGTATGGTCAAAGGCAAAGAACTTGGCGCCCTCCGCGGCGAGGGCGGACTCATCGTAATCCAGGTGGTCAAAAACCAAGGAGTACGTATGCAGGGGTCGCTGACAGTGTTCCCTGACGTACGAAGCGATGGTGCTCGAATCGAGCCCGCCACTATAGAACAGGCCAACGGGAACATCGGCCACCAGCTGGTCCCGAACCGATTCGCGGAGCAGATGATCTATTGTTGAGATAACTTCTTCTTCTCGGGTATCTGGCGGGAAAGGCGAAAGTTCCGATGCCTGCCAATAGGATGTCTCCTGACCGGCGCGACCGTCTTTCACCACTAGGTAGTGAGCGGGCTTCAGACTTCGAACCCCGCGCACAGGTGTACGACCAAAGGTAGGACAGCCTAACCAGGGTACGCCGAACAACCCGGCAGGGCTGAGGGATGGCGCCGCCAATCCGGCGTGGAGCAACGCCGCGACGGAGGACGCGAAGCCGACATACTCAGGTCCCTCGCAGTAATACAGAGGCTTTTCGCCGAAACGATCCCGGGCGATCAGTAGGGATCCATCACACCTGTTCCAAAACGCGAACGCGAACATGCCCTCGATGCGATCGAGAGCACCGACTCCGTAGTCTTGAAGCAGGTAGAGGAGCACCTCGGTATCCGATTGCGAATGGAACCTGTGGCGGCATTCAAGGTCCCGCCGGAGCGATCGATAGTTGTAGATCTCGCCATTAAACACGAGCTGCCGTTGGTCTCCTGCAGCCGCCATCGGCTGACTCGCACGTTCAGAGAGGTCGATGATCCGGAGTCGGTTATGCCCAAGGAAGCAGAGCGCGTCCTCGTACTCCCCGTACGAGTCCGGTCCCCGGCTTTCCTGAACTCTCCGATAACTGCGCAGCCGCTGCCGATCGAATCGGGCGGCCCCTTCACCCACAACCCCGAAGATTCCGCACATTCACGTTTGCCCTACTGAGACCGCGCCCAATTGCGTGCGCGCTGCAAATCGCCCGCGCGCCCGATCCCAAGTTAAATCCAGTGCTCTCCGTCGGCCCGCCGTGCTCAAGGTTGCCCGCAGGGAGTCGTTGGTCCTCAGCTCGGCAAGTCCGGAACTCCAATCACCCGGGCTGAATGGATCATCGACATAGAGGACCGTGTCCCCGGCAAACTCCACAACCGGCGGGATGCGGCTCGAGAGGACGGGCACACCCGATGCCATCGCCTCGAGGACGGGTATCCCCCATCCTTCCTCTACGGACGGAAAGGCGAGGATATCGGCGGCCCGATATAAGTCGGCCATCTGGCCTTCTGAGAGCTCCTGCAAAAGCATCGTCGCCTGCTCCATCTGATTCGCTCTGAGCGCCGAAGAAAATCGACTCCGACCCAGGTCGGACTGGGATTCGCCCGCCTTCACGAAGACAAGATCACCATCCTTCTTGCGATACTGTGCAAGTCCCGCGATCAATGTGGGAAGGTTCTTTCGTCGCTGTTCGGAGCCGACATAGAGCACCACGAGCGAGGATTTCGGCAGGCCGAACGCTTCACGGCAGGCTGCCTTCTGGTCACCGCTGCCGGGACGAAATCGAACCGCGTCCACCCCGAAGGGAATCACCGATACCCGATCCGGATCGATGTCGTAGAGTCCTATGATTCTCTCGCGGGAATACTCGCTGATGGTGACGACCGTTTGAGCGGACCGGACATTCTCCATGGCCTTCCAGGTGGTCCGAACCTGTCCGGAGGTCAGGTTTGATTCAGGACAGAGGATGTCGATCAGGTCGAAGACGACGACCGTTGCGGTCTCGAGCCTCCTACGCGAAAAATGCGAGACGAACTGCTGCCCTCCGAGAACCCAAGGTCGATCGGCGATGTCGTCCAGGATCCGCCCGTTTCGGATTGGAGCCAAAAACTGATGCTCCAACCTTCTCAGCACCGCGGGTGCAGCCACGCCTCGTCGCGATCGGTAGATCAACTCCTTGAAACGCACATACCTGCCATCTCCCTGTAATCCCCGGAAATAGGCGCCCATACCGGATGGAGGCCCGGAGAGCAACGGCCAGAGCGAGACAAGCGGAATGGACCCGTTCGATTCCAGGGGACGCGGCGGAGTCATGATGCGAAACTCTTCACGCGGCGAATCCCACGGGCCGCCTGGGCGATGAGCCCAACGCCACCCCGAATGACATTGTCGGCTTCCCGGCAACGGAGCGCGTGGGCCACCGCGAGGTACAACGCCGCCCCCACACTTCCGCCGGCGACGAGGACAAACAGCCGTGCCCATCCCGCCGCGGAGGGATCCATCCGGCTTGCCTCTGCGGCAAGGGCGATCCAGAACAGGGTCGTAGGCACCGCCGCAAGGCCACACCGGCCGAACTGTGCGATCAGCCAAACACGCCGGTATTGCGGCGCCAAGCTCGAGACTGCAAACGCGAGCGAGAGGCCACCGACGAGAAAGAACGAGCCAGACCGCGCCAAAGCGAGCCCGGGAAGGCTGAACAAGCGGCCGAGCGCTGGCGCCGTGATCAGGTAAACGGCGAAGGCAGCACACTCAATGATCAGGAGCATGCGGGGCATTCGTAGCGCGTAGAAGAGTCGCTGACAGAGTGTGGCCAGGGCGAGCGGGATGATGCCGAGCGAATAGGCCGCGAACGTCGCGGCAGTTGTTCCGACATTCTCGCCCGAGAATTTTCCATAGCCATAGGCTGCGGCCACGATCGTTCGGCTGAACACAAGCGCGCCGATTGAAACAGGTATCAACACGAGGATCGCCAGATCCACACCGCGGCGAAAGCTCACACCAAGCTGATCCATCTCTCCCCGGCTGGCAAACACGGAGAACTCCGTGTGCAGAACCGTGGCAATGGATCCGGCTACAATAGATGCCGGGAGAACAAAAAGCCTCATCGCATAACTCAGCATCGAAAGCGCTCCAGGGCTGAACCCCGAGGCGAAGACCCGCTCGGCTGTAAGAGAGAGATAAGCCACGACGAGGTATGCAATTGTGGGCGCAGCCATCCCTGCGAATGCTTTGACCCCCGGATGCCCGATCCTCAAGCGCATCTTGTACCGCACTGCCCTCGAGAACGCCATCCAGGCCATGACCGCGAACTGTACCAGCGCACCAATGGCAACCCCGAGCGCAGCACCCTGGATTCCTCCCCAGTGCGCAGACATGCAGATCGCCAGGACGGTGACGACGTTACCGATACAGGGAGCGACCGCCACGACGCGGAAGTGCCCAAACGCGTTCAGCACGCCGGCGAGAATTGCGGCGACGCTGAGGAACAGCACCGACGGATTGAGGACCCAGGCGAGGTCTACCGCGAGCCTGTTTGTGCCGGACGCGAAACCGGGGAAAACCAATCGAATCCAGAAAGAGGAGGTGAGCGTCAACGCGAGCGTCAGGATCAGGAGGATGAGGGAGGTAAGATTCAGCAATGTGAGGGCTAACTCACGCGCTTCCGCATCGCCCTTCTGTCGATACTCCACCAGCACAGGCACGAGGACGGCCGCACCGGCCCCGGATGCAATGATCGTGTAGAGAGTGTTCGGGATGAACACGGCCCCAAAGAACGCATCCGTGGTTGCGGACGATCCGTAGGAAGCCGCGAGGGCAATCTCTCGGAGGTAGCCGAGGACGTTGGCCAGGAGTCCAAAGCCAGCGACCGTCGTGAAAAGTGCGATAAGTCCTGGACCGCGGCGAGCCGCGACTTCTGCGCGCGCTTCCTGGCACGCGAATGGGCTCGTGGGTCGAATAGCGAGGGCGCCCGGCTCTCCAGATTCGGACAAATTCACCTCACACCTGGGCGGCCGGTACAGATGGAGATGCCGAGTCACGATGTACGCGATCCTCGGGTTGACCGGGCCCCTTCGACCGAACCATCGCGAACCAGGATCCGCCCAAGATCCCTATAAGAACGCCGCCGGCTGCCATCATGCCCCGTTTGGGGGAACTCCTGGAAACGGGTGGCTCAGCCGGATCGAGAACGCTGATGAAGGGCAAATCTTTCCGTTCCTGAATCTTCGCGACTTCATACTGTCTCTTCAACGTGATGAATACTTCCTCCTCTGCGCGGAGTAAGCGGACCAGTCTCGTATCCTCCATGAGTAGCTGAGGGGAATTGCCGATACGCAAGTTCTTCTCCCTGAAGCCGCGCAGTCGTTCCTCTGCGTCTCGAAGGGATTGCTCTGTATCCAGAAGCCTTCCTTCGATAAACACTCGATTCGCGCTCGCCTGGGAGGTAAACGCAAGGACAGTAAATTCTTGCAGCAGGGAGTCCAGCTTGTTGGCGATGAATGCCGCGATCTCAGGGCTCTTCGCGCGCGCCTCGATGGTGAGTACCCCGGTGCGTTTATCGAGAGAGGCGGAAACCATCCTCCTCACATCTTTGAGGGCCTTCTCCCAGGATTTTCTATCACGGCTGGGGCCGCTCAGGACCTCGAGAAGAGGTTTCTGACGCGCATCAACCGCGGGGGGACACGGCGTATTCAGAACCTGCCCAAGAAGGCGCCTGCTTCTGACGATTTCGGGATACATCGCAGGCGAGTTGGAACGAGAGGAGGGCTGAATCCCTAAGTCCTCCAATCCCGTGCCAAGCTGCCCAAGCAAGGACAGCTTTTCCTGATTCCCAATGGGAATTGCTATCGTCGTTGCCGAGTACGATGGGGGCAGGAGGAAAGAAGCGAGATAGAGAAAGATTCCGCAGACAAGCGCGAAGCCCACGACATTCCAGCGTTCTTGATAGACCGGCCGCAGGTATTCGGAAAGCAAGACCGCGTCGGGGGATCGCTCGACAGTCCTCACTCCTTCGTCGCCTCGGGGGCGAGAAGGGTGGGAATCGCGATAACCACGTGGAAGTGGTGCGGAAGGAACTTGGATTCGTGCTTCGTCTTACGCTCCCTCCCTGATCGCGCAACGATCGATCCCTTAAACGCGCAAGATGGCAAGAATCGCCGAGAGGTGAATCCCGTCAGAGCTATACCACGGTCCCGAACCGAGGTCAACCGGTCCGGCACAAATTTGGCCGCCCCACTGGACTTCGGGGTTGTCGGAGGCTGGTGCCTCAAGCACAATGCCCGAGTGGGGCGGACCCTACTGCGCTCAGGGATTCTTATCATCGTGATCACCGGAACGATCTCATTCCTCGAGGTTCGTCCCGCGAACCCCGCCTACTTGAACCTTGAAGAGATCCCCACCGAGAGCCCGCTCTACCGATCCTTCGAAGAGCTCGCGACACGCTATTCCTTCTCCGCGGCATTTCAGCAAACCCGACCCTGGACGATCGGGACAGGTCGCGCGTATCTGCGCGACCTGATGAGTCACGGCTGCGATTGCGAATCCGATCCGGCTTACATCCGGGCTGAGCGGGAGCTTGGTCCGGACTACGCGGGCTCCTCCAGGCCGCTGCTCAGCGTCGCCGCAGACTCGTCCCGGATCGAGGCATCACCGTCTATACGCCTTGGGTACACAGAGAACCGCACTCGAACGCCCGGGGTCATTCGTGATTACCGGCTCGGAGCGGCATTCGCAGGGGGCTACGCCAATCGGGTTCTCCTCTTCACGGAGTACTACGCGGCCACCTATTCACCCGGACCTCACGGCAATCCGATTTCCGGACGCCGCTTCTCAGTGATAGAAAACGTGGACTTCAACTTGTGGTTCGATCGAGCTTACGTCGTCGTCGGTACGAATCCCTACCAGGTACGGGTCGGACATACGTGGCTTCGCTGGGGCCCGGGCGTCACGGGCACCCTGGGCCTCTACGACGGGTCCCTTGCGCTCGACCTCGCCGAGTTTCGCTACCGCTTTGCCAATCGGCTCCAGTTCACGTGGTTCGTTGCGTGGCTCGACCCGATCGCTCAAACCTACCTTGCCGGGCATCGGCTGGAGACCCATCTCGGGAAGCGCCTGGCGATAGGCGTCTCTGAGCTGGCGCGCTTTGACGGAAGCTCGCAGGTCCCCCTCTATTTCGTCCCGGTCGTGGGCTTCACACAACGCGAGAAGCAACTGACTCATTTTTCACCCGCCTCGAGCGACTCCGTCGAGAGACTCAAACTGAACAATGTTCTCTGGACGGCAGACGCCGTCTGGATTCCCGCGAAGCACATCCGCCTGTACTCGGAGCTTCTGATCGACGACTTGAGCTTCAGCTCCGCCTATCGTCCGACCGAGATCGGCTATCAGTTTGGCGCCCAGTTCAGCCGCCCCTTGGGGCATGCCGGGGCCATCTCGTCAAACGTGGAATTCACGCGCATATACAATTTCACATATTCGACATGGCACGGCCACAATTTCGAGAGCGACGGATACCCACTCGCCTATCCCCTGGGACCGGACGTTGAAGTGATGTACGACGCCACCGCATGGAATCCACACCCGAGTTGGACCTTCGGGCTCGACGTTTCCAGAGTTCGCAAAGGGGAAGGCGCCATCGGTTCTCCGTGGCTTCCGGACAGCGGGAGGGTGGAAAACGTCCCGCTCTCCGGAACCGTCGAGCGGACCCTTCGGGGTGACCTTTCCGTTTCCTATCATCCTTCCCGGCGCCTTTCCGCCGGGGTTCGCATCGGGCGGTCGAGTGTCCGCAATCTGGACCACGTGCCCGGGCTTCATGTTGCTCGTTTCCTTGGGTCGACCGAGCTTTCTCTTCGCTTCTAGCTATGGAAGACGCCTATAGGCCGACGCTCCTGCCGGTCACTACCAGAACCAGAGTAGAACAAAGGATCCGGAAGTCCTTCGCCCAGCCGCGATTTCGCACGTATTCCAAGTCTAGTGCCAGGGTCTCCATGAAATTGAGGTGGTCGCGGCCGATGACTTTTGCCATCGAGGTCACGCCGGGCTTGACGCTGAGAATCTCGCCGGCTGCGGTTCCGTAGTACGGGATCATCTCTGGGATCTCCGGCCTTGGACCCACAAGGCTCATATCCCCCCAAACCACGTTTATGAAGTTAGGCAGCTCATCCAGGCTCGTGCTACGGATGAACCGCCCGACGCGCGTGACCCGCGGATCCGTCTCCGAGTGAAAGTGCAGGTTATCGATCTCGGACTGCGTATACCGATATGAGTACAGCTCCGGGAATCGAGCGAGGGCATCGATATACATTCCCCGAAACTTGATGAACGTGAAGGGCCTTCCTTTGAGACCAATGCGAACTTGCTTAAATAGCGCGGGACCGGGGGAGTCGAGCCGTATTGCTATTGCGATCGCGAGAAGGATCGGTGAAAGCAGGACTAATGCGGCCGCGGCGAGGCTCCGTTCGGTGACATCTCGGATGCCCAGTCCGATCCACGACCAACCACCGCGGACGGCGTCAGGCGCAAGCGCCGCCTCATCCACCACCGCCTCGATTAGAGTCGGTTGATGATCCATCGCGTTTCCCCCAGTGTGTGGACTAAATGGCAGCCTCCCCGGCTGCCTGAAATACAGGTTTTCTCCGGTGCCGGACCGCGACCTTGTGCACGGCCGCCACAACGTCCGCCACGTCCTCCTCCGACATCCCCGCCGAAAGCGGCAGCGAGACCGTGCGGTCGCCGATCCATTCGGCACAGGGATAGTCACCTCGGCGGTATCCGTACGCGTCCCGGTAATAGGCATGAAGGTGGATCGGTATGAAGTGGACCCCAGCCCCGATGTTTTCCGCCGCGAGAGCGCGGATGAACTCGTCGCGATCGATTTCGAGCCGCTCGAGCTCGAGGTGGATCGTGTAAAGATGGCGTGCATGCCGGCTTCCCGCTTCCTGGGGGAACGCTGGAATCCTCAGCTCTTCCAGATCCCTGAGGCCCTGGTCGAGCAGACACCACAGGCGCTCTCGCTTCGTTAGGCTGTTCTCGATCCTCGCGAGCTGGTGAATGCCCATCGAGGCTTGAACATCGGTCATGTTGTATTTGTACCCCGGCTCGACGGTCTCGTACGGGAGAAAGCCTCCCTGCGAGTAACGTTTCCACGCGTCCCTGTCCAGTCCGTGCAGGCGGAGCGTGCGGATCCGATTCGCGAGTGCGCCGTCTTCGGTGGTGAGCATCCCGCCTTCCGCCGTGGTCAGGCTCTTGGTCGCATAAAAGCTGAACGCCGTCATCGCGGAGATCGCGCCGACCTTTCGCCCCTTGTACCACGCCTCGATGGCGTGCGCCGCGTCCTCGATGACGGGAATTCCGTTCCGTTCCGCGATGCGAGAAATGGATTCCAGGTCGCACGGCCACCCCGCCATGTGGACCGGCAGGATCGCCTTGGTGCGAGGGGTCAGGGCGGCCTCGACAAGGTCCGGTCGAAGGTTTTGCGTCGCGCGATCCACGTCGACGAAGACCGGCCTGGCCCCCGCGTGGGTGATCACGTTCGCAGTGGCCGCAAACGTGAGCGGGGTCGTGATGACCTCGTCGCCCGGCCCCACACCGGCGGCGAGTAGAGCCAAATGGAGGGCCGCCGTGCAGGAATTGACCGCGACCGCGTGGGAGGCATGCACGTAGCTCGCGAAGTCTGCCTCGAACCGGAGCGTTTTCGGGCCGAACCCGATCCATCCGGAGCGGAGGGTGTCGACTACCTCGCGGATCTCTTCCTCGGCGACGAAGGGGCGGCCGAAGACGAGGAACTCGCGGCGAACCGGTGCGCTGCCTTCCCCTGGGGTCTTCGTCGTGGGGTCCCTCCCACCTGGCTTTGCCGATCCGTCGATGCTGTGGATCCGATAGAGCGCATGGTACCTTAGCTCAATGAGCCCCCGGGCTTCTTTCTATGCCACCGAGCAACGGCAGGTCAAATGAAATTGGGCGTTTCTGAGAGTGGTGGATGGCACACATGCGTGACCTTGGGTTGAAGCAGGCCGGCATTATCGCCGTCTTCGCGCTCGCCGCCGCGACCCTCATCGCTTCGCTGATCTCGACCCCGGCATTCCTCGGTTTGTCCATCTCGTGCTTCGTCGCGGCGGTGACCGTACCTCTGGCTCTTCGGCTCCGGCGCGGCATCGACCCGGGCGAAGCGATCTACCCTTTTGTTCTCTATTTCACTCTCACGATGGGTGTCCGCGGGATCGCGATCCTGACCTTCCAGAGTAGTATCTACTTGCCTGTGCTGCAGGACCCCAAGTCGAGCTACTTCCAGAGCCTTGTGGGTTGGAACTTCTTCTACTCGGCCCTCGGCCTAGTCCTACTCCACCTCGGCTATTCTTCGGGCCTAGGCGACCGCTGGGGTCGCCGGCTGGGCCGGGCTGTACAATCGTGGGCCCCCTGGCCTGCCCGCCGCGTGAGAGCCGTGGCGCTCGCCTGGTTTTTGATCGGCCTTTTCGGGGCAACCTCCTTTGCGACCACCTTCGGCGGTTTCCGCGCTGTTACAGAGAATCTCATGTTCGCATTCACCGAAGGCGGGTTGGGCAACTACTGGAAGATCGTGCTCATGGAGTTCGCGGTTGTCGGTTTTCACCTGCTTGCAGTGTACGAGTTCACTCGACCCGGAGCCCGGCGGCCGATGCTCGTCGTGATCCCCGGCCTCGCCTTGGTACTCGGTCTTTATGTCTTCACCGGCTCGAAGTACCTTCTGCTCCGCGGCGTCGTACCGATCCTGCTCTATGTGCATTTTCTGCGCCGACGCTTAAATGTCCTCCATCTCGCCGTGGTGGCCCTGATTTTCGCCGCGCTGTTCCCGGTCTTCTACGCGTACCGAGCGTCCGGCACCGGAGGTCTCCAACAGATTGCCGACCGACTCGGCGGCTCGGGCGTCGCTGGTTGGTTCGCGCAGGGCAACATCCTCGGCCGCGGCTATGACGCCGACAGCTTCGTGGCCGTCCTCCATCGGGCGGGACGCGAGGTGCCGTTCCAGCTCGGCGGGACTCTGACCGACCTCTTCGTGTTCTTCATCCCGCGTGCGTGGTGGCCGGAAAAGCCGATGAGCTACGGCCTGGTCTTCGCGCAGCAGTTCATGCCCGACGTGTACTTCACCAATTTGACATACTGTTCGCCTTCCCTAGCAGGCGAACTCTACGCGAACTTCCACGTTATCGGAATCATAGCGGGGTTCTGGTTGCTGGGAGCCATCATGAAGGCCGCCCATCGCATGGCGCTCGGCGGGGGCTCGGCGGGCGTCGTGTACTACGGATACGCGTATTTGGCTCTGATTGTTTGTGTGGAAGGAGCGATTGCGACCAGCACGGAATCGCTCCTGGCAGACATCGTGCCTGCCTGGATCGCCATCCGAATGGTACAGTCGCGGGCCGCTCAGCGGACGGCCCCGCGACCAGCGACGATGCTGGCGCCGACGGCGGCACGCGAGTGAGCGCGTGCCACTGCTCGCCCACTTCCCCACCGTTTGTCTGGTGACGCGCGGAAGCGGGAAACCGGATGGCCGTTCTCGGATCGGATCATGCCCCACGTCGCGCGTGGGTATTCGCCGCAGCCCTCCTTTCGATCGCGTTGCTGCTGGATCTCCTGTTCCTCCCCAACACCCTGGAGGACGCGTTCATCTCATTCCGTTACGCCGCCCACTTGGCTCAGGGGCACGGCTTGGGCGCGTGGAATCTCGGCGATGGCCGCGTGGAGGGATACACGAGCCTTCTCTGGGTGTTGCTCCTCGCCCTGGGCGCGAAACTGTCCCTTGGCCCCGTGGCGCTGTCCAAGGTGTTTGGCGTGGCGTCTCACCTGGCGGCTGTCGCGCTCCTGCTCGCCGCTCCCGCGCGGCTCGCGCGAGCTGGGGACGCAAACCATCCGCTGGCTGCCGAGGACGGCGCGGCCTGCCGCATCGCCGCCCTCTTCCTCGCCCTGAACTTGTCGGTCTGCTGGTACTCAGGATCGGGGATGGAAGCCCTGCCGTTCGTATTCGGCCTCGTGATCATCTTGACGTGGCCCTACCCCGCCTCGCGCCGCTCAGCATTGTTCCTCGCCCTCGCCTGCGCCGCCCTTGTCCTACTCCGACCGGAAGGGCCCCTGGTGGCACTGGCGACCCAAGCACTCGGGGTGATCGTCGCAAGGCGGAGCGGCCGACACGCCCGGCCCTACGGCATCACGGTCATCGTCACCCTGCTCGCCACCGTGTTTCTCACAGTCCTTCGCCTCGAGCTGTTCCAGGCCTGGCTGCCCAACACCTACTACGCCAAGGCCAGCGGCGCGGGGGTAATGCATGTCCTGTATGGGGCGCGCTACGTGGCCGAATGGGCGATTGCCCACCAGCTCTGGCTCGCCTTCGCAATCGCCGCGACCGTCGGAGCGGCCCGGACGCTGGAATCGGAGCGCCTCAGCATCTGGACCTTGGGCGTCGCCGCGTTACTGGTGGCGTATCTCGCCTACGTTTTGAAGGTGGGCGGAGACAACTATTCGGCCTTCCCCTACTGGCGGCACATGGTCCACGTGTCCCCTCTCCTGGCGGCCCTGGGAGGGCTGGGACTCGTACGGCTGTTCCCACGACAGCCGGCGGTTCGCTACGCTGCAGCGGCGCTCGCCGTGGCATCGATCAATTCGGCGCTCTTGATAGCGCCACACGGGATGATGGGACGCGACCTGTCTAAACTGCCCCACGGTCCCAACGTGTTTCGGACTCGGCCCGATTCCTCCCTCATCCACTGGTTCCGGGTATACACCCGGCCCGGCACGGTGGTGGCCACCGGCATGGCCGGGGAACTGCCCTTCGCGATCGATCGGGTCGTGTATATAGACATCCTGGGGCTGAACGACGCCCACATCGCCCGCGAGGGCCGATTCGATCCCGCCGGCCCGCCCGACTCGAAGACGGACATGCGCTATGTGCTGTCCCGGAAGCCGGACGTCATCGACGGGTACGTCTCCGCGAAGAGGCTGAGAGCGGGAGGATCGGCGCGGGAACTGCTCTCCTACCGCAACCAGATGCTCCGGACGCTCGTCGACGATCCGGAGTTCCAGGCGAATTACCTATTCCTGCTCAACGGACCCTATCAGACGATGGACCGGGCCCTGTTCTTGCGGCGCGACTTTTGGGAGAGCCACCCGCGCCGGTCGGAGCTCCACTGCATCCCTGTCCTGGCCACCTCCCTGTACGGGGACAGCGCGGCGGCGCGCCCGGCGCTGCGAACACAGGCGGCCGGGCGGTCGCCCTGACGATGCGGATTACTGCTGTAAGGCCGAGCCCCGGGGATCGCCGAGTTCACCAGAGATCACCGATTCGAGTGTCCGGCGTCGGCGATCGAGATTGAACCGTTCGAGCACCCGCGTTCGCGCTCGCGCACCGGCAGCGGGTCCGAGGGCGAGCGCCCGACCCACTCCCTCGGCAAGGTCTCTCGGATCCTGCGATCTGACGAGGACGCCACAGTCGCCCACCAACTCAGGGAGGGCACCATTTGCCGTGACCACAGGCACGGCACCGCACAGCATCCCCTCCGCGACCGATAGTCCAAACGCTTCGTGGAGCGATGGCTGCATGATCACGCTCGCGCGAGAGAGCCACGCCACCTTTTCATTGTGTGAAACCCATCCGGTGAAGCGGACGTTTGGCTGGGCCATGGCGCGCAGGCGAACGATGGTGTCATCCATCCACGCGCCCACCACCACGAACCGCTGATCCGGACAGTACGCTGCAGTGCGCACGAAAGCTTCCAGCCCCTTGCGCCTGAGGTTGCTTCGATTGACGCCGCAAACGGTGACGACCAAATTCTCCCGTGGGAGCGCAGAGACAGGATAGCGCGCGGGGTCAAGACCATGGCCGCCGAGCATGAGCTTTGGAGCAGGCAGTCCTAGCCCCAGCACTTCCAGGCGGCTCGCCTCCGAAGCTACGATCAGCCGGTCCGCGAGCCGCATGGTGATCAGCGCCACAAAACGCCTGAAACCGCCCCGCTGGTGCCCGTAATCGATCCCGGGCAGGCGCGCAGTGTCGTAGCCACCGGTGCAGACCACAAAGGGCTTCCCTAGCTGCCGACACAGGACAGCAGGCACAAAGGAGTGCCAGCTGGCAAACCATGCAACGACCAAGTCAGCTTGCGTGACAAGCCTGAACAGTAGTAGCGGGTGCGGCCAGCGCGAGGCGCACTCGACGACGGTAACCGAGTGCCGTTCGCGAAGTAGGTCCAGATCAATCTGGATATACTCCGACATGTGTCGGTAAAGATAAATGATGTGCGCCATGGTCAGCTCACCCAGCGCTCGTTCGATGCCCCACGACCGTCGCGCGCGCGAACGTTGCCTCAGGCATGCCAGGCACGCTCTGCCTCCTGAACGGCGGCCAAGAACCTGCGGCCCACCTCGTCCCAGTCGTGGGCAGGCACGCCCGCGAGATCGAAGGAGCGGTCCAGGGATCCCGATTTCCACATCTTGTGGAGGCTGGCGATGGCACGCTCAACCTCCCCGACATCGTCGGGCACTGATAGCCCCCGGTTGTGACGCGACACGCTCCGAGCGGCGATGTCCGCCTCGTCGCAGCGCACCCCAAGAATCGGCCGCTTCGCGGCAAAATACTCGTACACCTTGGAGGGCACCTGCAGCCCCTTGGGCATGCCGACCATCACGAGGACGTGGGCTCCAAGCTGAAGAGCCGCGACGGCGGAGCTCGGCTGGAATCCACGGAATTCAACCGCATCGCCGAGACCGAGTCTTGAGGCGAAGTCCCGGATCTCCTGAGGCATCGTGCCCGCGATGACGCACTCGGCATCGATCGATTCCTCCCGTCTGGCGCGGGCAAGGCCCTCCAGAAACGTGTACAGGCCTCGTCCGTAGACGGGTAAGGCACCCGTGTACGCGAAGCGAAAGCGGGCCGAGATCTCCGGAGCGCTCCGCTCGTAGGTCTGCCGGTCGTATCCGATCGGAATCACCGCAAACCGGGACTCGGGCACTTCCGGGAAGTGCTCACGATAGCCCGCGATCATCTCGTCGTTGGTTACGATGATTCTGGTCCCCCGGATCAGAACCGCACGCTCCAACATGCGGTCGATAGCGAGCCGCCAACGCGGCAGGTTTACGCCTGGAGAGAATGACCAGAGGTCCCCCTGGTTGAGGATCCACGGGCCTCGAATCCATGGTCGGAGGGCGAAGCCCACAAAGTGGCAGGTGTACGGGAAGGCATAGGTCACGAGCAGGTCGTAGGGTCGCCTCAGGATCAGACTCGTGGCCTTCGCGATGGCCCACGGGAGCCAGTCTGCGCGCCCGTCCGGAATCATCCACGGACGGATCAATCGGCGGTAGGCCGCGCGAGCGGCATCCGCGTTCGCCGGCGTGGCCGGCGTGGCTGCGACCCGCGGTTTCCGTGCGGCTCGACATGCCAGCCGATAGAGCGGCCCCGGGTACGTTCGGTGCAGAGTTACCCCCTCGATGCAGTCGTGCCCCTGGCTCGAATGGTCGATGCGATAAACGGGATGGTCCGGTGAGGCGGCGGGCGTGACCACGTCGACGTCGTAGCCATCCCCCGCCAATGCCGCGACGTAATTCCTCGCGATCTTTGGGCTCATTCCCCCGACTGGTGGGAACTGGTAGGCGATCAAAAGAGCATGTTTCCGCCTGACATTCTTACGCACGGTTGCGTCGCCTACCCCCAGGGGCCCCAACGATGAGAGAGGTCAGGAATCCAGATCCGTACGCGAGATGCATCGTCGCAAAAACCACGGGCAAGAACACCGCCTGCCATCGGCGCCGTCGAATCAGCGTGACCATGGTTCCCACACCCACGAACGCTGCGTACCCTCCCCACACGACCCCGAGAAGCTCAGGGCGTCCCGTGGCTGCCGACGCAACCGCGCTCGCGAGCAGGCACAGGATGACCGCTGGGGGCACCAGCTGGCGTACCGACGATGGTCTCCCACAGCGCTTCCGGATGACGAGGACCTTGTAGTAGCCGTACCCGAAGTACTGGCACCACAACCCGCCGAGGGTAGACCGGCTCCAATATTCCGCGGAGATCGCGGGGTCCACGAAGATGCGGCCGCCGGCCTGGAGGAGGCGGTAACTGAACTCGTCGTCCTGATTTCGCACCAGATCGGGGTCGAAGAGACCGACGCGATCGAATGTTCGGCGCCAATAGGCGCCGAAGGGGACGTGATCCACGTATCGTGCGCGTTCGGTGTAGCGGAA
>Ga0066709_100000066_pt1 | contig 36557 bp, 40 predicted proteins | sample GraSoiAngelo_158_FD_79665 | JGI IMG/M metagenome (GOLD analysis project Ga0066709, IMG submission 79665) | Grasslands soil microbial communities from the Angelo Coastal Reserve, California, USA - 14_1009_16_30cm | ecosystem: Environmental > Terrestrial > Soil > Grasslands | place: USA...
CCGCCGTCGACGGCGGCGACGCGGCCGCGCTCCCTGACGATCCCGGTGAACACACGGTCAAGGCTAGCCCAGGGCGAGGGCTTCCAGCGTCTCGCGGACGGCGACCTCGAGCTCGCCTCGCGGTGCGCCGTTGCGCAGCGCAACGAGCAGCTCGTCGACGGCCTCGGCCTGGTCATCCGTGAGCTCGCCGGTACCGATCGCGGCTATCTCGTCGCGCAGCTCGCCGTCGTCGACGTGCCGCGCGAGCCAGCGCGAGAGGACATTGACGATCTCGTCGTCAGGGCTCGTGGACATAGGCGCTGAGGAGCACGTCTTCGCCGATCGGCCGCGCCTCCAAACGGTAGAGCGGGCGCGAGGCGGCGAGGTCGCCGAGGAACCGCGGGCCGGAGCCGGAGAGCGTCGGCGCGACGAAGAGCAGCAGCTTGTCGACGAGGTCGGCCTCGAGGAACGCCGTCGCGAGCGTCGGCCCGCCCTCGAGCAACAGCGTCTGCACGCCGTCGGCGGCGAGTGCGCGCAGCTCGTCCTCCAGCTGTCCGCTCCGGAGCTCGAGCTCCGAGCCTGCGGGGAGCGGGCCGCGTCCGAACGCGAGCCGCCGCGGTTGCCGCAGCGCCTCGACGCCGCGTGCGTCCAGCCGCGGATCGTCCGCACGCACGGTGCCCATCCCGACGGCGACGGCGTCCGCGTCGGCGCGGAGTTCGTGCACATGGCGCCGCGACTTCTCGCCGCTGACCCAGCGCGAGCCGGGAACGGTGACGCGGCCGTCGAGCGTGACCGCCGCCTTGTACGCGACGAACGGCCGGCCGAGCCTGACCCATGTGCGCCAGCCTTCGTTCTGCCGGCGCGCCTCGAATGAGTCGACGAGCTCGACGTCGATCCCGGCCTCGCGCAGCCGTGCTATGCCGCGCCCGTCGACCTTGGGATTCGGATCGCCGGACCCGACGACGACGCGCGCGACGCCCGCAGCAACGACCGCGTCGGCGCACGGCGGCGTTCGCCCGTGATGCGAGCACGGCTCGAGCGTCACGTAGAGCGTCGCGCCGCGCGCACGTTCGCCGGCCTGCGCCAGCGCCTTCGTCTCCGCGTGGTCGACCTCGTCGTACTCGTACCAGCCCTCGCCGACGGTCTCGCCGTCGCGCACGACGACGGCGCCGACGAGCGGATGGTCTCCGACCTTGCCCCGGCCTCTCTCCGCGAGAGCGAGGGCTCGTTCCAGGCTCATGCCAGTGCTTGTACCAAGCGGCGGTACGAGCGCGGAAGATCTTCCCCCCCGAAGATCGACGTGCCGGCGACGATCAGGGACGCGCCGGCGTCGTAGACGGCGCGCACGTTGTCGTTGTCGATGCCGCCGTCGACCTGCACGTAGACGTTCTCCGGCAGCGCCGCGCGGAGTTGCCGGATCCGCTTGAGCGCCTCGGGCATGAACTCCTGACCGGAGTAGCCGGGGTGGATGCTCATGCAGAGCACGAAGTCGACGCCGTATGCCACCTGGACGACCGCGTCGACGCCCGTCTCGGGATTGAACGCGAGCCCGACCTCGAGCCCGTGCTCCCGCGCCGCAGCAATCGTCGCCGGCACGTCCTCGACCGCCTCGTAGTGGAACGTGACGCTGTCGCCACCGGCCGCCGCGATCTGCGGGAAGTGCCGCACCGGGTTGTCGACCATCAGGTGGCAGTCGAACACACCCTTCATCCCGTGCACGAGGTCGGCGACGGACTGCAGCACGATCGGTCCCATCGTGATCGGCTCGACGAAGTGCCCGTCGCCGACGTCGAAGTGGAAGACGCGAGCGCCGGTCCGCAGCAGGACGTCCAGCTGCTCGCCCAAGCGTGAGAAGTCAGCCGCGTATATCGACGGTTCGATCTCGACCGTCCGGATCCAATCTCGCCAGCCCATTACCGCAGTTCGATGGTAAGTCGTCTGGCGGCCGGATTCGATCAATCCCTCACGAGGTTCGCTATGAAAAAGCCCGTAGTTCCATGGATGTCCGGACGGGTGAGCAGGAATTCCGGCCGCTTGGGATGGCGGAATTTCGGCCATTCGTCGCCCAGCGGCAGAACCCGCAGGCCCGACGCGTCGACGACGGCCTCGTTCTCGTCGGCGTTGAGCGTGCAGACGGAGTAGACGATCGTCCCGCCGGGCCTAACGCGCTCGGCGGCGGCGCGGAGCAGGCCGAGCTGGAGCTCGGGCAGCGGACGGGCGCGCCAACGGAGGTCGGGGCGGCCCGCGAGGACGCCGAGGCCCGAGCACGGGGCGTCGATAAGCGCGCGGTCGTAGCCGGTCAGCTCGGGCGGCAGCGCGAGCCCGTCCGCCTCGACGACCGTGACGTTCAGCGCACCGAGCCGCAGGACGTTCTCCTGCAACTCGCGCGCGCGGCCGTCGTCGAGCTCGACCGCCGTCACCTCGCCGGCGAGCATCGTCGCCTTGCCGCCGGGCGCGGCGCAGAGGTCGAGCACGCGCTCGCCCTGACGCGACCCCACTACGAGCCCGGCGAGTTGCGAGCCGCGGCTCTGCGGCCAGATCCGTCCTTCGTCGACCGCGACCTCGTCGACCCTGTCGACGCGGTACGCGCCCGGGATGTCGGTCGGCTCGCCCGGTGGGTCGCCTCCGATCAGGCGCACAACCGTCTCCTGCGGCTCGTTGTGCGCGCGCATCAGGTCGAGCGCCTGCTCCTCGCCGAAGTCGCGGCGCCAGACGTCCCAGATCCAGTCCGGGTACGAATGCTTGAGCGGCCCCTCCGGAAGCGCGGCGAGCAGCGGACCGATGCCCTCCTGCAGGCGGCGCATGATCGCGTTCGTGAACGGGACCGCGCGTTGCAGCCGCGCATCGCGGACGAGCTCGACCGCTTCGTAGACCGCAGCGTGCGGGGCGACCTCGGTGAAGCCGAGCTGGTACGCGCCGAGCCGCAGCGACGCGCGCACCGGCGGGTCGAGCTTGCGGACGGGCCGGCGGCCGAGCGTCTCGATCGCATGGTCGAGCGTGCGCGCGCGCTGCACGGTGCCGTACGCGAGCCGTTGCGCGAGCGCGCGGTCGCGACGGTCGAGCGACGCCGCGGCGGTGCGAAACGCGCGGTCCGTGTACGCGTCGTCCTGGAAGACGCGCATCACCGTCTCGTACGCCGCGCGCCGCGCGGGCGCGACGCTCACCGGCGGCCGCGGACGTACTCGGCGTAGCTCATGCGCCGGCCGCCCTCCGGCTGCACCTCGAGCAACTCCAGTTCGCCGTCGGACGGCCGCGCCTTCCAGACGATCAGCGACCGCCCGTCGACGAGCGCGCGCGCTCCGATGTGCGGCGAGAGTGCGCGGATCCGGTGCAGCGCCTCCTCCGGGTGTGAGAGATCGAGCTCGCGGTCGGCGGGCGTCAGCTTCTCCGCGTACGTGACGCCGTCGATCGGCTGCTCGTGGAACTCCGGCTCGGGCAGTACCTCGTCCAGCAGCTCGACGGCGAGCTCGGCCGCGCGCGCGAACACGGTGCCCGCGTCGTCGTCCGGCCCGATGGGAAATGCGCGTTGTGCGGCGATCGGCCCCGCGTCGAGCTCCGCAACCGTGCGATGGATCGTCACGCCAGTCTCCGCGTCGCCCGCGAGCAGCGCGCGCTCGACGGGCGCCGCCCCTCGCCAACGCGGCAGCAGCGACGGGTGGACGTTCAGCCACAGTCCGTGCAGGAGCAGCGGTGCCGGGATCAGCAGGCCGTACGCGGCGACGACCATCGTGTCGGTCGGCAGCTCGAGCCGCTCGTCGAGCCGGTCCGGCTGCGTGACCGGAATCCCCAGCCGCTCGGCGACCTCCTTCGCCGGCGGCGGCGCGAGTTTGCGGCCGCGTCCGCGCGGCGCGTCCGGCCGCGTCACGAGCAACGCGACGTCGTGCCGTTCGGCCAGCCGCTCGAGGACGTCGGCGCCGAAGGGAGCGGTCGCCGCGACCGAGAGCACTAGGTGAGAACGATGCGCGGGCGGAGGATCGCGAGCGCCTCCCGCCGCGCCTCGGGCGTCGTGCGGTCGATGATCAGGACGCCGTCGAGGTGATCCAGCTCGTGTTGCACGACACGCGCGCCGTGGCCCTCGAGCTCGTAGTGCACGTCATTCCCGTCCTCGTCCTTGCCGGCGAGCGTCACCGCCACCGTCCGCTCGACGGGAACGCTCACGCCCTGGAGCGAGAGGCAGCCCTCGTTGTCGACGTCCGTCTCCTCGCTGCGCTCGACAATCTCCGGATTGACGATCGCCACGTCCTCGTCCTCCTCCGGCTGGAACACGAACAGCCGCTGCAGCGTGCCGACCTGCGTCGCCGCGAGGCCGACGCCGTGCGCCTCGTGCATCAGCTGCGTCATCCGCTCGATCAGCCGGCGCAGGTCGTCGTCGAACTCCTCGACCGGCTTCGCCGGGAGGCGGAGCGCGCTGTCCGGATACTGGCGAATTTGCGCGAGCGCGAGCCGCCGCCGCGCCTCCTGCTCGGCGTCCAGTCCCTCGCGCGCAACCTGTCCCTCCGCGTCGCTCATTGCAGCGGGCAGACTACCGAGGGATGGATCCGCGGGAGCTCAAGCAGATCATGTCGCAGGGCGCGGTCCGGCCCGAGACGCCGCGCGACCGCCGCGAGCGTCGCGTGCTCGAGGAGGATCTCGCCGACAGCCCCGTCGCCGGGAAGCCGCTGCGGCAGCGCGTGCGGAACTTCCGTCCCGACCCCGACGCGGGGATCATGGCGCTCGGCGGGCCGACGGCGTGGATGCGACGGCTGCGCGCGATCGAGGACGAGATCGCGCGGCACGAGCAGCAGCTCGCGGAGGCGCGGGCCGAGCTCGCCGCCGAGGCGTCGCCGGAGGACTTCCCGCGGCTCTGGCGCGAGACGGCGGCGAACTGGAGCTTCGGCGAGGTGAACGAGCTGATCGAGCGGCACAACCGCTTCTTCCCCGCCGAGGCGAGGCTCGCGATGGATCCACGGACGCGCGACTTCGTGAAGATCGGCGGGCGCCCGTACCAGCGCGAGCCGCTCGACGCGGCGTGGATTCTCGAGCGCTTTCCCGCTGAGGTCCTAAACGCTCTGGGGATCGACGTCGACGACGACGCTCAGGCCGGCGCGGCGCATCGCGGGCGCGGCGGCTGACAGCAGCGCGGCGGCGCGGGCCGCGAGGGCGCGGGGCCGGTCTGTCTTGCCGACGAGTTGCGCCCGGTGGCGGCCGCGGAGGCGGAGCAGCGGCGCCGGCCCGAGCAGCTCCTCGCCGCCGCCCAGGCCGGCCTTCAGCTCCGCCAGCGCCCGCTCCGGACCGGCGGCGTCGGGGCCCGTGCAGACGATCCGGACGAGGTGCCGGAAGGGCGGGTAGCCGAGCGCGCGGCGGCGGTCGAGCTCGCCGGCGAGGAACTCCCGGACGTCGTGCCGCGCGGCGAGCGCGACCGCGCGCGAGTCCGGCTGGAACGTCTGGACGATCACGCGGCCCGGCGCGTCGCGGCCGCTCCGTCCGGCGAGCTGTGTCAGGAGCTGGAACGTGCGCTCCTCGGCGCGGAAGTCCGGCAGCCCCAGTCCGGTGTCGGCGTCGACGACGGCGGCGAGCTCGACCCCCGGGAAGTGGTGGCCTTTCGCGACCATCTGCGTCCCGACGAGCACGGCGCGGTCCGTGGCGGCAAATCGGGTCAGCGCGTCGTGCAACGCGCCCGGCCGCTCGAGCGCATCGGCGTCGAGGCGGATCACCTCGAGTTCCGGCACCTTCGCCGCGAGCTCGCGCTCGAGCTTCTGCGTTCCCGCGCCGATTCGCGCGAGGTCGGGCGATCCGCACTCGGGACAGGTCGCGGGCGCGAGCTCGGAGAAGCCGCAGTGGTGGCAGCGCAGGCTCCCGTCCCCATGCAGCGTCAGCGCGACGTCGCAGAGGTGGCAGCGGCGCGAGACGCCGCACGCGCGACAGTGCAGCGCGGGTGCGACGCCGCGTCGGTTGAGCAGCAAGATGGCTTTGCCGCCGCGCTCCGCGATCCCTCCGAGTTCGGCGAGCAGCGGCGCAGAAAGCGGGTAGCCCTGCTCGCGCCGCATGTCGATCACGCGGACCGTGGGGAGCGGCGCGGCGATCCGGCCACCGAGCTCCACGCGCTCGAGGCGCTCCCAGCTCTCCGGCCGCGGCGTCGCGCTGCCGAACACGGCGACCGCGCCTTCGAGCGCTGCACGTTTCGCGGCGACGGTGCGCGCGTCGTAGCGCGGATCCGACTCCTGCTTGTACGACTGGTCGTGCTCCTCGTCGACGCAGATCACGCCGAGCCGCTCGACGGGCGCGAAGACGGCGGAGCGGGCGCCGACGACGATGCGCGCTTCTCCGCTCGCGATCCGCTCGCGCTCGTCGCGCCGCTCCGCGTCGGTGAGCGCCGAATGGAGGACGGCGATCCCGTCGCCGAAGCGCGCACGAAAGCGGCCGACCGTCTGCGGCGTCAGCGCGATCTCCGGGACGAGCACGATTGCGCCGAGCCCGCGCTCGAGCGCGGCGGCGCACGCGCGGAGGTAGACCTCGGTCTTCCCGCTGCCCGTTGCCCCGTAGAGCAACAAGTTGCCGCCGCCGCTCTCGAGCAGCTCGACGATCCGTGCGAGGGCGCGGCGTTGCGCCTCCGACAGCGACGCGGGCTCCAGCTCTTCACTCCCGAGCGCCGCACGCGAAGCGGGCGACGCCTGGAGCTTGCGCCGCTTCGGCTTCACCGGCGCGACGAGCTGGAGCGTGCGGCCGGGCGTCGATCCGTAGTAGTCCGCGAGCCAGAGGGCGAGGTCGACGAGCGGCGCCGGCACGGCGTCCGCGATCCGCTCGACCGCGGAGGCCTCGACGCCGTCGGGCAGCGGGACGTCGAGCTCGGTGACGACGCCGCGCCGCCGCGCGTTGCCGAACCGGACCTCGACGACGGAGCCCTTCCCGGCCTCCGCCGGCACCTCGTACGTGAACGGCCGCGCAAGCACGCGGGCGGTCACGAGCGGGTAGACGGAGGCGTACCGGGTCACCCGGCGAGCCTAGCCTCCGCCCAGGCCGGCGCCGCCCTGTGGAAAAAACGTCGCACTTTTGCGTCGGTACCTGGTACCGGCGGACTAGCGGCCGATCGAGACGATGCGCGCCGTCCAGGAACCGCGCGGGGCGGCGACCTCGACCGAGTCTCCGGGCTTCGCGCCGAGCAGCGCGGCGCCGAGGGGCGAGTCCGGGGAGACGCCGCCCACGCTCGAGATCTCGACCTCCATCTGCTCGCCGTGCTCGTCCTCGATCTGCACCTTCGAGCCGACCGCGACGACGCGGCTCGCCGCGGCTGCGTCCTCGTCGATCAGCACCGCGTTGTCGATCCGATCGCGCAGGATCGCGATGCGTCGCTCCAGCAATCCCTGCTCGTTCTTCGCCGAGTGGTACTCGAAGTTCTCCGACAGGTCCCCGAAGCTGCGCGCGGTCGCGATCGCCTGGACGACCTCGGCGCGGCGCGGGCCTTCCAGCTCGGCCAGCTCGGCCTCGAGCTGCTCCTTCTGCGCCTGAGTGAGATGCTCGCCCATGGAGCGCGGCTACGCGCCGGCCGCGACCAGCACGAAGTCTGTCGCGAACCCGAGGAACAGGCCCAGGAGCACGCCCCACGTGATGACCGTCTTGTGCCCGAACAGCCGGCAGACGTTCAGCAGCTCGATCACGACGTAGAGAATCGAGCCGGCCGCGAGCGCGAGGAACAGGACGGAGATGGGCGTCGACGTCCACGCCTGGCCGAGCAGCGTGCCGAAGAACGTGGGTGCACCGCCGATCACGCCCATCGCGCCGAGGAACCGCCAGCTGGGCGGCTCCGCCTCGCCGGCCAGCGGGGCGACGATGCCGAAGCCCTCGGTCGCGTTGTGGAGCGCGAAGCCGATGATCAGCACGACCGCGAGGCTGATCTCGTCGCGCGCCCCCGCCTGTCCGATCGCGAGGCCCTCGGAGAAGTTGTGCAGGCCGATCCCGGTCGCGATGAACACCGCGAGCCAACGCGCCGGCGACATGCCGCCGTAGAAGTGGTGCTCCTCCTCGAACTCGGCCGACGACGCCGCGCCCGGGCCGAGGAACGCCTTGCGGCGGCGGCGCTTCATCCAGGTGTCGTAGTAGACGAGACTGAGCAGGCCGACCGCGAAGCCGGCGGCGAGGATCGCCGCCAGGTATGCGAAGCGGCCGTCCCGGCCGTCCGTCAGCGCTCCCTCGACCGGCTCCACCGCGTGGGTGAGCACGTCCCAGAAGAGGAAGAGCAGGATCCCGGTTGCGGCCGAGCTGAGGAACGCCTTGGCGCCCGGCGAGACGTTGTGCATCCGCCCGACCGGGAGGCCGAGGAAGATGGTGAACCCCGCGAGCGCGCCGAGCAGCAGGATCTGCGTGGTGCTCATGTAAGGCTCACCTTACACGCGGTTCGCTAGAGTGGCTGCGGGATGGCGCAGGGACATTCGGTCGACGAGTACCTCGAGACGATCTACTTCCTCGCGTTCCCGATCGGCGAATATCGACCCCAGGGATCCGGGTCGCCGCCGCTCGCGTCGCGTGTCGCCGAGATGCTCCATGTCTCGCGCGCGTCGGCCGGGGAGATGCTGAAGCGCCTCGAGGCCGAGGGCCTCGTCGAGCGCGGCGCGCGCAAGGAGGCGATCCTCACCGGGCCGGGCCGGGAGCGCGCCGAGCGGGTCGTGCGCAAGCACCGGATCATCGAGCGGCTGCTGACCGATTTCATGGGCTACACCGCCGCCGAGGCGCACGTCCATGCAGACGAGCTGGGCGACACGTTCACGGACGACATGGTTGCGCGCATCGACGAGCGGCTCGGGCACCCGGACCGCTGCCCGCACGGGTGGCCGGTCGACCCGGAGGTCGAGCAGGCCGAGAACCGCGACCTCGCGCCGCTGTCGGCGCTCGAGCCCGGCGCGCGTGCGACGATCGTCCGCCTCGCGGAGCACGACGGCGACCTGCTCCATTGGTTCTACGACCAGGATCTCGTCCCCGGCCGCGAGATCGAGGTACGCGAGACGCAGCCGGCCGCGGGTCAGGTGACGGTGAAGCTGAACGGGCACGAGCGCGCGATCGGCGAGAAGGCGGCCGACGGGCTGTTCGTCAGACAGACCGCCTAACGCGTAAGGCCACGCGCGGCGAGCTCGCGAGCGGCGGCCTCGACGCGGTCGGTCGCCGTCCTGCCCTCCAGCCACGCCGCGAGCTCGCGCATCCCGTCCTCGAGCGCTACCTGCGGCTCGAAGCCGAGCACATCGCGGGCAAGCCCGATGTCGGCGAAGCAGTGTCTGATGTCGCCGACACGATATTTGCCGGTCTGCTCCGGCTCGACCGGCTTCCCGAGCAGCTCTGCGAGGTGCAACCCGAGCTCGAGGACGCTGACGCTCGTCCCGCTGCCGACGTTGATCGCGTGTCCCTTTGCCTCTTCGCGCCCGAGCGTGAGCGCGATCGCGCGGGCGACGTCGTGAACAGAGACGAAGTCACGTCGTTGACGACCGTCCTCGTAGACGATCGGCGCCCGGTCGTTCAGCAATCGCGACGCGAAGATCGCGAGGACGCCGGTGTACGGGTTCGAGAGCGCTTGCCGCGTGCCGTAGACGTTGAAAAAACGCAGGCCCGTTGTGGGGACATCGTACGCGTCGCCGTAGACGAGGCAGAGCCGCTCCTGGTCGTACTTCGTCACCGCGTAGACGGAGGTCAGGCCGAGCGGCTTCGATTCCGGCGTCGGGACGGGAATGAGCTCCTCCCCGGCCGGCCCGCGCGGCTCCCACTGATGGCGCTCGAGCTGACCGCGTCTGCGCTCGCATGCTTCGACCGGACGGCCGTCGATGGCCGTGTAGGCGCCCTCACCGTAGATCGACATGCTCGATGCGACGACAAGACGACGCACCGTGCGTTCGACAAGTGCTTCGAGCAGGACGCCGGTGCCTGCGGAGTTCTCGCTCGTGTAGTCCGCGATCTCGTACATCGACTGGCCGACGCCGACCCGGGCGGCGAGGTGGACGACCGCGTCCACGCCGTCGAGCGCCCGGCGGACGGCGTCGCGATCGCGAACGTCCCCGACGTGCAGCTCGACGTCCTCGGCGAGGTAGTCGGGTCGCGCAACGTCGCCGTGCACCTGCGGCGTCAGGTTGTCGAGCGCACGCACGCGGTGGCCGCGGGCGAGCAGCTCGTCGGCGAGATGGGAGCCGATGAAGCCCGCGCCGCCGGTGATCAGGATCGTCTCCGGCACGCGGCAGAGACTAGCCCGCGGCGGCCCGCGCCCGCTCCAGTGCCGCCTTCGCCTTCTCCCACTCCCGGCGAGCGGCCGCCTCGGTACGCTCGGCTTCGCGGAGCGCGGCCTGCGCCTCGCGCGCCCGCTTGCGCTCGGCCTCCTCGCGCGCCCGGTCGCGCCTCGGCGCCTGCTTCCGCTTCGCCGGCTGCGGAGCCGCGGCCGCGGCGGCGAGCAGCGGGCCGAAGCCGGGCGCCTCGAGCTCCTTCTCGAGCCGCCCCTCGAGCACGCGTTCCGCCGCTTCGTCGTCGGCGGCCGCAGCCTGTAGCGTCGAGCGGACGCCGCCGAGGATCGCGTCGGTCGTCGCGCCGCGCTCCCGCGCGGCCTCGAGGAGGGTGTCGAGGGCCTTGCGCTCCGCCTCCGTCGCGGCCGCCATGTCCGTGCCGGCGGCCTGGGCCTTTCGCAGCTTTCGTCCCGCCTCGACGAGTGCCTTCACGTCGCCGCGCCGCTCGCGTGCGAGCTGGTTCACGGTCCAGGCCGCGCGCGAAGGCTTCTTCAGCTCCTTGACCTCCGGCTGCTCCTTCGCGAGCGCGTTGCGCGCCACCGTGAACTCCTCGAGCGGGAGCGCGTAGAGCTCGTCGGCAGTCACGTCATGCCGCGTGAAGCGCTTCGAGCAGCTCTTCGCGGCTCATCTGCGAGCGGCCGGGGATGTCGGCCTTCTTGGCGCGCTCGTAGAGCTCGTCCTTCGAGAGCTCGTCGAGGTCGCCTCCGGACGCGGGCGCGCCGCGTCGTCCCTGAGCCGCCGCGATGCTCGCGCGGAGCGCAGCCATCAGGTCAGTCGGCTGCTCGGGCTCTTCCTGGGCCTGGATGACGACCTCCTGGCCCTCATGCTTCGCCTTGATGATCTCGCAGAGCGTGTCGCGATAGGTGTCGCGGTACTTCTCGGGCTCGAAGTCGCCGGCGAACGCGTCGATCAGCTGTCGCGCCATTGTCAGCTCGCGCTCGTCGATCTCGACGTCTGCGGGCGGCGCGATCTCCTCCGTCGGGACGACCTCGTCGGCGAAGTACATCTGTTCGAGCGTGAGCACGCCGTCGCGCACGCGCAGGCAGCCGAGGTGCTGGCGGTCGCGCATGACGAACTTCGCGATCCCGGCGAGGCCCGCGTCCTCCATCGCCTCGCGCAGCAGCACGTACGTGCGCTCGCCGCCGTCGTCGGGCGCGACGTAGTACGTGTGGCGGAAGAGGATGGAGTCGATCTGCTCGTACGGGACGAAGTCGCGGATGTCGATCGTCCGGTTGCCCTCCACATTCGCGGCCTCGAAGTCCTCGTCCGTCATGATCACGTACTCGCCCTTCTCGTACTCGAAGGCGCGCACGATCTCCTCGTCCGGCACCGGTTTCCCCTCGGCCTTGCAGATCTTCTCGTAGCCGATCCGGCTGCCGTCCGGCTGGTGGATGTAGTTGAAATGGAGCGTGTGGTCGCGGATCGCGCCGTGCAGCCGCACGGGCACGGTGACGAGCCCGAACGAGATCGTGCCCGACCAGATCGCGCGTGGCGCCATGGGGTTCCTGTTCCCGCGCGGCGCGGGAGCGGAAACTCACCCCGGGCGTGTCGAGGCATGGCGTGAGAGGTCATGGCCCAATCCGCGGATTGCTGGAGTACGAGTCGACCTCCAAGCTTCATTGCGTGTCGGAACCATTGATCGAACGCCAGGAGGTCGTTGCTCTACTCTTCAACGTGAGCGACATTGCGATCACGCTCACGAGCATCGAGCGCTTCTTGACCGAGGACGAGGACGATGGCGAAGCGGAAGCTGACGAAAGCTGAACGCGACGAGATGAACGCCCGCCATGCGCGAGTGCTGGCAAATGCTCGGCGGACACGCGAATTGGCCGAGCGCGCTCAGGCAAAGCTGAACGGAAAGAACTCGGGCAGCTAGGCCGCACCGCGCCGGCCGGCGACCGGACGCGCTCGCCTGCGGAGCGTCCTGACGTCCGCCCCTGAGAGACTGCTACGCCTCGGCGGCGGTCGACGCGGTCGCGTACGGCGCGTCGCCGTTCAGCCCGGCGGCCGAGCGGAGCGCGGCGGCCTTGTCCGTGCGCTCCCAGGTGAAGTCCCGATCCTCGCGGCCGAAGTGGCCGTACGCGGCGGTCTTCGCGTAGATCGCACGGCGCAGATCGAGGTCGCGCAGGATCGCCGCGGGCCGCAGGTCGAAATGCTTCTTCACGAGCTCGTCGATCCGCGAGACCGGGATCGCCTCGGTGCCGAAGGTCTCGACGAGGATCGAGAGCGGGTGCGCGACGCCGATCGCGTATGCGACCTGGATCTGGCACCGCTCGGCGAGCCCGGCGGCGACGACGTTCTTCGCGACGTAGCGCGCGGCGTACGCGGCCGAGCGGTCGACCTTCGTCGGATCCTTCCCCGAGAAGGCGCCGCCGCCGTGGGGCGCCGCGCCGCCGTAGCTGTCGACGATGATCTTGCGGCCGGTGAGGCCGGTGTCGCCCATCGGGCCGCCGATCACGAACTTCCCCGTCGGGTTCACGTAGACGAAGTCGCGGTCGTGCTCGAGCCGCCGCTCGTCGTAGAGGTCGTGCGGGAGGATCGGCCGGATCACCTGGTCGAGGAGGTCGGGCTTCAGCAGTGTCTCGACGTCGAGCCCGTCCCGGTGCTGCGTCGAGATCAGGATCCGCTCGATCTCGACCGGCCGCCGGCGCCCGTGCTCGTCGGTCTCGTAGCGGATCGTCACCTGCGTCTTCCCGTCCGGGCGCAGGTAGGGCAGCAGCTCGGCGCGCCGCACCTCCGCCAGGCGCTTCGCGAGCCTGTGCGCGAGGACGATCGGCAGCGGCATCAGCGTGTCCGCGTCCTCGTTCGACGCATAGCCGAACATCATCCCCTGGTCGCCGGCGCCGACGCGGTCGAGCGGGTCGTCGTCGCCGTGCTGCATCTCGTACGACGCATCGACGCCCTGTGCGATGTCCGGCGACTGCTCGTCGATTGCGACGATCACGCCGCACGTCTCGGCGTCGAAGCCGAACTTCGCGCGCGTGTACCCGATCTCCGCGATCTTCTTCCGGACGAGCCGCGGGATGTCGATGTAGTGCTCGGTCGTGATCTCGCCGGCGACGACGACGAGGCCGGTCGTGATCAGCGTCTCGCAGGCGACGCGGCTGTCGGGATCCTGTGCAAGCGCGGCGTCGAGGATGACGTCCGAGATCTGGTCGGCGACCTTGTCCGGATGCCCCTCGGTGACGGATTCCGAGGTGAACTGGAAGGAGCGCGGGGCCATCGGCGGCGAAGGCTACAGGAGCGAAGGCGTCATTGGACCGCCCGTTCGTCTAGGCGCTATTTGATCTCGAGGAACGTCGTGAAGCTGCTCTCGGTCTCGCCGAGGGTGCCCCAGCCCAGGAAGGTCCGCAGCGGGCGGAGATTGTCCCGGACTTCCGGCGGGATCGACTCGCCGCCGAGCCGCATCAGGCTCTCGACGAGCGAGATCGAGTCCTTCACGTTGACGTAGAGGAAGCCGCTGGTCTCGTCGGGCATCGAGGCCCCCTCGACAGCCTCCTTGAACGTCGCGTCGCCGGAGAGCTTCGGGCCGCTTCCCTTCAGATCCTGGAAGGCCTGCTCCTGGTCGGTGACGATGAGCTTGCCGCCGTCGACGCCGTAGAAGATCGAGAACTCGCCGAAGTTGAGCTCCTTGGCCTGGACGGAGCCGATCGTGATCGGCTTCGGCTCGATCGGCGCGCCGGCGAGCGCGGCGATCTGGGCGACGAGCTTGTCGACCGCGGGCACCGCCTGCTCCGGCGAATCGGGCTGGGTGACGAGTGTGATCTCGGGCAGGATCGCGCCCGGCCGGACGTAGAGCGCGTTCTCGTGCGCGAGCAGCGGGCCCAGCTGCTCGAGCGCCGAGAGCAGCTGCTTCACCTCGGGAAGGTTCGCGCCGCCGCTCTGGCGGACACCCTGCTCGAAGGCCTTGCGGAAGTTCCCCTGCGCCGCGAAGTCCGAGCCGTTGAACGAGAGGAAGAGGAGCGCGCCCGCCGGCACCTGGTCGACGAGCGTGGCCTTGTACGGCTTGTAGGTCTGCTTGACGCCCGCGGTCTTGAACGTCCCGTCGAGCCTGACGCCGTTCGACTCGGCGACGAGCTCGGCGACGCCCGAAACGAGCTTGCCGTACTGCGCGAAACTCGTCGAGCTGTCCGGAAACGCGTTCTCCAGCGCAGCCGTCACCTTCGCGCCGTTCGCATACGCCTTCGCGAGCGCGGAATCGGACAGCTTGCCCATCGCGTCCTTGAAGGTCGGGTCGTCGGCGAGTTTCGCGCCGTCGACCTGCTGCTTGTAGAGGTCGATCTTCGCCTGGCTGTCCGAGACGACCGTCCAGTCGCCGACCTTCTCGTAGACGGCCTTGCTGTTCGGGTCGTTCGCGTTGCCCTTCTTGATCAGCGCGGCGAACTTCGCATCGTCGGCGGGCTGGAGGAGGCCGACGACGTCGTACTTCGGCTCGAAGTCGAGGACGGCGATGTCGACTTCCTTGCCGAGCGCGGGCTTGACTTCGGTCTCATAGTTCAGGCCGTTCTTCGTGAGCTCCTTCTGGATCGACTGGAGGAGCTGCGCGCGACCGGGAAACTTGCTCAGTAGCGCGTCGGCGGCCTTCCACTGGTCGGACGACGCGTCCGTGTCGATCGTGACGTAGACCGGGGCGCTCGCGGGGGTGACCGCCGCACCGGCAGAGAGGTCGCCGGAGCCGCTCGTGTTAGTCGTGCCGCCGCAGCCGGCGCCGACCAGGGCGAGCGCCGCCCCGAGACCTGCCAGCCCTGCCAACCGTCCGCGCATGTCACTCCTCCGTCGGCTGTCTGCCCATGAGCCTCGACATCAGTTCGGGGAGACTCTGCCCGGAAAGGACGGCACACACACCCTCGGTGATCGGCAGTTCCACGCCGAGCCGGTGCGAGAGGTCGCGGAGGACGGGCGCCGTCGTCAGTCCCTCGACCGTCTGGCCGATCTCGGCGGCGGCCTCGTCCGCGGTGCGGCCCTGGGCGATCAGCTCGCCTGCGTGGCGATTCCGCCCGTGCGGGCTCTCGCACGTGACGATGAGGTCGCCCATGCCGGCGAGGCCGGCGAACGTCTCCGGCCGCGCGCCGGCCGCTTCGCCCAATCGGGCCATCTCCGCCAGGCCGCGCGTGATCAGCGCGGCCTTTGCGTTGTCGCCGAGGCCGAGTCCGTCGACGCCCCCCGCCGCGAGCGCGATCACGTTCTTCGCAGCCGCGCAGAGCTCGACGCCGACGACGTCCGCGTTGACGTAGACGCGGAACGCCATGCTGTTGATCGCGTGCTGCAGCTGCCCGGCGAGGAAGCCGTCCTCGCTCGCGACTACGGCGGCCGTCGGGAGTCCGCGGACGATCTCGTCGGCGATGTTCGGTCCCGAGAGGACGGCAACCGGGCGGTCGCCGACGTGGAGCGAAAGCCGGTCGCCGGTCGCCGGGTCGAGGCCCTTCGTCAGGCTGAGGACGGGCGCGTCGCCCGGGAGCGCTGCTGCAACTTCCGCGAACGCCTTGCTCGGGACCGCGAGGACGTTCACGTCTTCGCCGGCGGGAAGCGCGTCGGTCGTCACCGCGTCGACGCCGCGCAGGTCGACCGTGCGCGCATAGCGCGGATTTCGGCCGGTCGCGCGAATCGCCTCCACCTGCTCCGGATCCCGCGCGGCGAGCGTGACCTCGTGGCCGCGCTCGAGCAGGATCCCCGCGAACGCCGTTCCCCACGACCCCGCACCGACGATGGTGAACTTCATGTGCTGCGGACGAAGTCGATCGTGACGGGGACGCCCTCGAGGCCGAGCCGCTCGCGCAGCTGGTTCTCGACCCAGTACCCGTAGTCGCGCGTCACGAGGCCGGGGTCGTTGACCGAGATCCGGAAGCGCGGCGGCCTTGTCGTCACCTGCGTCCCGTAGAGCAGGTTGAGGCGCCTGTCGCCCTTCGACGGCGGCTGCCGTGCCTCGCGCAGCTCCTTGAGGATGCGGTTCAGCTCCGCGGTCGAGACGCGTGCGGTGTGCTTGTCGTAGAGCTCGGCGACCTTGTCGAGCAACCGGCCGAGCCCGCGACCGGTCTTCGCCGAGACGGCGACGAACGGCGGCCGCTGGCGGAGCCGGCGCGTGAGGTGGCCGCGCACGTCTTCGACGGTCATCGTCGAAACGTCCCACTTCGAGAGGGCGACGAGCGTCGAGGACTGCGTCTTTCTGGCGATGTCGGCGACGGCGAGATCCTGCTCGACGATCCCCTCGGACGAGTCGATCAGGACGAGCGCGACGTCGGCGCGCTCGGCGGCCTCGAGCGCGCGCAGCTCCGAGTAGTACTCGATCCCCTGCCGGTGCTTTCGCTTGCGACGCAGGCCGGCGGTATCGACGAGGACGAACGTACGGCCTCCGTGCTCCAGCACGGTGTCGATCGCGTCGCGCGTGGTGCCGGGGACCTCGGAGACGATCACGCGCTCGCGGCCGAGCAAGGCGTTGACGAGGCTCGACTTGCCGACGTTCGGGCGGCCGAGGATCGCGACCCGGATCGCGTCTGCGCCAATCTCCGTCCTGCCGCCTCCCGGCAGCCGCTCGACGACGTCATCGAGGAGGTCGCCGGTGCCGTGGCCGTGCATCCCGGAGATCGGCGCCGGCTCGCCGAGCCCGAGCCGGTGGAACTCGAGCGCGAGCGGCTCCTGCGACGGGTCGTCGATCTTGTTCGCGACGACGACCACCGGCTTGCGGGACTCGCGGAGGATCTGCGCGATCTCCTCGTCGCCCGGTGTGATTCCCTGACGCGCGTCGACGACGAAGAGCACGAGGTCGGCCTCCTCGACGGCCTCGCGCGCCTGGTCGGCGATCGAGCGGGTGATCGGCCTCGTGTCGGCGATGTCGACGCCGCCCGTGTCGATCAGCAGGAAGCGCTTCCCGTTCCAGTCGGTGACGAGCTCCTTGCGGTCGCGCGTGACCCCGGGACTCTCGTGCACGACCGCGGCGCGCGACTGCGTCAGCCGGTTGACGAGCGTCGACTTGCCGACGTTGGGAAAGCCGACGACTGCGACGGTTCCGGCCAGCTGCTCCTCGGTGCTCACGCCGGTGGTGTAGCAACGACCGGCCGCCCCACCTCGTGCAGATCGCGCAGCCAGGCCCACTGCCGGTGGAGCTCGCGCTCGATCTCCTTCGACGCCTCGCGGTAGCCCTTGCCGTTCCGCGGCAGCCCTTCGAAGCGCATCGGCTCGCCGTACGAGATCGAGACCGGCGCGAAGTTCCCGATCTTCCACGTCTGCGAACCGTGGATCGCGGCCACGACGACGGGCACGTCCTCCTGCAGCGCGGCCATCGCCGCCCCCGGCTGCACCGGCCCGGGCTCGCCGCTTCGCTGGCGCGTCCCCTCGGCGAAGATCCCGAGTACCCGGCCGTCGCGGACGACCTCGCGCATCATGCGGACGGCCTCGCGGTCCGACTCGCCGCGGCGCACCGAGAACGTCCCGAAGGCGCGGATCAGCTCGCCGAGCCCGGGGACGACGTGCGCCTCGACCTTCGCCATGTAGTAGATCGTCCGCGGCGACGCGACGCCGAATGCAGCGGGGTCGAGCCAGTGGAAGTGGTTCATCGCGAGCACCACACCGCCGTACGCGGGCACGCGCTCGCGGCCGTAGACACGCAGCGGCGCGAAGATCCGGACGGCGGTGCCGATCGTCAGCCGGCCAATCGCCCAGACGACGTCGACGCCGTTCACGCCTGGGAACCGCTTGCGGTTCCCATTTGCTGTGTGCGTATGGCCCGGACCATCTCCTGTATCCGGTCGACGACGTCCTCCACCTGGAGGTGGGTCGTGTCGATCTGCTCGGCGTCCGCGGCGGGCTGCATCCGCTCGGCGTCGCTCTGGTCGCGGACCTTCAGGTCGGTCGCCAACGCGTCGGTGCCGATCCCCGGCCGCTCGGCGCTCCGTCGCCGAGCACGCTCGTCGCGGTCGGCGAGGAGGTACACCTTCACTTCCGCGTTCGGCGCGACGACGGTGCCGATGTCGCGTCCCTCGATCACGACGTCGCCGCGCTGCCCGAGCTCTCGCTGCCGCTCCCGCATCACCTCGCGCACCTCGTGGTGTCGCGCGACGACGGGGACCATCCGGTCGATGCGCGTCTCGCGGATCGTGGCGGTGACGTCGGTGCTGGCGATCAGCACGCGGCCGGCCTTGTCGAAGGTAACCGGCTCGGCACGTGCGAGCACCGCGAGCTTCTCGCCTTCGCCGAGCGGGACGCCGCGCTGCATCGCGAGCCACGTCAGCGCGCGGTACATCGCACCGGTGTCGAGGTAGCGGAAGCCGAGCCGCTCGGCGAGCCGCCGCGCGACCGTGCTCTTGCCGGCCCCGGCGGGCCCGTCTATCGCGACGATCATCGTCTCGCCACCGATTCGAGGAGGTCGAAGAAGCCGGGGAAGCTTACCGAGACGGCTTCCGCGCCCCCGATCTCCACGGGCTCCCGGGACGCCAGTCCGGCGACCGCTCCGAGCATCGCGATCCGGTGGTCGCCGACGGCGTCCATGCGGCCGCCGCGGAGGCGCGCCGGAACGCCGGTGACCTCCCAGCCGTCGTCGCGGGGCTTGATCCGTGCGCCGAGCGCATGCAGCGCGTCGGCAACCGCGGCGATCCGGTCGGACTCCTTCACGCGCAGCTCCTCGGCGCCGCGGACGACGGTTGTCCCGCGCGCGTGCGCGGCGACGAGCGCGAGCAGCGGCAGCTCGTCGACCATCGCCGGCACCTCGTCGGCGCCGACGTCGGCGGCCGTCAGCGGCACGCTGCGGATCTCGAGGTCCGCGACGAGCTCGCCGCCCGCGCGCCGGCGGTTGAAGACCGTGATGTGCGCGCCCATCCGCTCGAGCACGTCGAGGAGGCCCGTGCGGCGCGGGTTGACGTTGACGTCGTGGATCGTCAGCTCCGAGCCGGGCAGCAGCGCGGCGGCGACGATCAGCGGCGCGGCGGACGAGAAGTCGCCGGGGACGAGCACTTCGCCGAGCCGCAGCGCGCTGGGCGGCTCGATCGTGACCGAGCCGGGCCGGCGGCGGACGGTGACGCCCGCGGCCTCGAGCATCAGCTCTGTGTGGTCGCGCGTCGGCTTCGGCTCGACGACCGTCGTCGGGCCCTCCGCGTTCAGCCCGGCGAGCAGGATCGCGGATTTCACCTGCGCGCTCGCGACCGGCAGCGTGTAGTCGATCCCGTGCAGGTCGCATGTGCCCTCGACGATCACGGGCGCGTGACCGTCGGTCGTCTCGATGCGCGCGCCCATGCGGCTGAGCGGCTCGGCGACCCGGCCCATCGGCCGCAGGGTCAGCGACTCGTCGCCCGTGAGCTCGAAGCGTCCCTCCTGCCCGGCGACGATCCCGGTCAGCAGGCGGAGCAGTGTGCCGGCGTTGCCGGCGGCGACCGTCCCCGGCTGCAGGCCGCGCAGTCCGACACCGTGGACGACGAGCTCGTCGTCGGCGACGTCGTCGACCTGGACGCCGAGCGTGCGCACGGCGTCGATCGTCGACTGGGTGTCGGCCGAGCGGCCGAAGCCGAGCACGCGCGTCTCCCCCTCGCCGATCGCGCCGAGCAGGACGCCGCGGTGCGAGACCGACTTGTCGCCCGGCACGACCGCGTGGCCGACCAGCGCCGCCGCAGGGTCGACTTTCATGACTCGTCGAGCGGTGAGACATCGACGGCGTAGCCCTGGCTCTCGAGTAGGTCGGCCGCCCGCTGCGCCTGCTCCTCGCCGGCGATCATCAGGGTGAAGGCGCCGCCGCGCTCGGGCGAGTCGTGGCGAAGCTCGAAGTCCTCGATGTTGATCCGCTCCGCGCCGAGAGCCTGCGTGATCGCGGAGAGGACGCCGGGGCGGTCGGGGATGCGGACGAGCAGCCGGTGGATCTGCCCCGCCTCGCCGTACGCGCCGGTGAGCAGGCGCCGGCGGTTCTGGCCGGCCTCGCCGATCCAGCGGGCAACGAAGCCTGCGTCGCCGGCGTCGAGCGCCGCCTCGAGCTGCTCGACGCGTCGGCGGTGCTCGGCGAGCGCGTCGCGAACGGAGTCCGCGTTGTCGAGGAAGATGTCGACCCAGATGCGCGGGTTCGCGCCGCCGATCCGCGTCATGTCGCGCAGCCCGCCGCCGGCCGCCGCGAGCGGCTCGTGTCCCTCGACCCGGTTCGCGCCGACCTGGTTCAGCAGCAGGTTGGCGAGCGCGTGCGGGAGGTGCGAGGTGAGCGCGAGGATCCGGTCGTGCGCCTGCGGGTCGACGGCGACGGGGATCGCGCCGAGCGCCGAGACGAAGCCGTGCAGCGCGCGGTAGCGGTCGGCGTCGGTCGTCGGGGAGGGCGTCAGGAACCAGGTCGCTCCCTCGAACAATTCGGCGCGCGCGTGTGCAGGGCCGTGCGCCTCGGAGCCGGCGAGCGGGTGGCCGCCGACGAAGCGCACCGACGGCTCCGCACCCGCGATCCAGCCCTTGGTCGAGCCGACGTCGGTGACCGTGCAGCCGTCGCCGCTGTGGCGCAGCACTTCGACGACCTGTGCCGGGAGCTGCGCCACAGGCGCCGCGACGACGGCGAGCTCGGCGTCGGCGACCGCATCGGCGAGCGAGCCCGCGTCGCGGTCGATCGCCCCGCGCTCGGCCGCGCCGGCAAGCGCCGCCGGATCGGGATCCCAGCCGGAGACCTCAGCGCCGAGCGCGTGCTTGGCCGCGAGGCCGACGGACGAGCCGATCAACCCGGTGCCGACGAGAGCGAGCTTCATGCGCAAAGTAGAGCACGGCTTTGACCGTGTCCCTGCGTCACACGTCTGGGGTCAGGTCTTGCAACGACGCATCAATGCAAGACCTGACCCCGGACTTGGACTGTTGGGACAGGGCTAGACGCCGCGCATGAGTTCCGCCACGCGGAACGCGAGGTCGAGCGACTGGCGCGCGTTGAGCCGCGGATCGCAGAGCGTCGTGTACGCGGTGTCGAGCTGCTCCTCGAGCAGATTGTCGCCGCCGCCGAGGCACTCCGTGACGTCGTCGCCGGTGATCTCGAGGTGGACGCCGCCCGGCCACGTCCCCTCCGCGTGGTGGACGGCGAAGAAGCCCTCGATCTCGGCCATGATGTGGCGAAAGTCGCGCGTCTTGCGGCCGGTCTCGGTGAGGAACGTGTTGCCGTGCATCGGATCGCAGACCCACACAACCGGATGCTTCGCGTCGCGCACGGTTCGCACGAGCGGCGGCAGCAGCTCGAAGATCCGGTCGGCGCCGAGCCGCACGATCAGGGTCAGCCGGCCCGGGACTCGGTTCGGATTGAGGATCTCGCACAGCTCGAGAACCTGCGAGCCCTCGGCCCCCGGCCCCACCTTGACGCCGATCGGATTGTTGACGCCCGCGAGGTAGCGCACATGGGCGCCGTCGGGCTGCCGCGTCCGGTCGCCGGCCCAGACGAAGTGCGCGGAGCAGTCGTACCAGAGCCCGGTCAGCGAGTCGCGGCGCGTCAGCGCCTCCTCGTAGTCGAGCAGCAGCGCCTCGTGGCTCGTCCACACGTCGACCTGATGGAGGCCGACCGTGTGCATGTCGACGCCGACGGCCTGCATGAAGCTCAGCGCACGCTCGATCTCCGTCGCAAGCTGCTCGTACCTCCGGCCCTCCGGCGAGTTCGCGACGAACTCCTGGTTCCAGACGTGCACCTGGCGGAGATCGGCGAAGCCGCCCTTCGTGAACGCGCGAAGCAAGTTGAGGGTCGCAGTCGCCTGGTGATAGGCCTGGAGCATCCGCGCCGGATCGGCGACGCGCGCGGCCTCGGTCGGCTCGTCGCCGTGGACGATGTGACCCCGAAACGACGGGAGTTCGACGCCGTCGACAGTCTCGGTCGGCTGGGAGCGCGGCTTCGTGAACTGACCCGCCATCCGGCCGACCTTCACGACCGGCAGGCTCGCCGCGTACGTCAGCGCGGCCGCCATCTGCAGGATCACCTTCAGCTTCTCCCGGATGTTGATCGCCGTGAGGTCGTGGAACGACTCCGCGCAGTCACCCGCCTGGAGCAGGAACGCGCGGCCCTCGGCGACCGCGGCGAGCCGGTCGAGCAGGCTGCGCGCCTCGCCCGCGAAGACGAGCGGCGGCAGCCGCGTGAGCTCGGCGCGGACCTGGTCGACCTGCGCGGGGTCCGGCCACTCCGGCTGCTGGAGCGCGGTGTGCTCGCGCCAGTCCGAGGGCGTCCAGGCCGGACTCGAGGACGAGGTCGCCATCGGCTCAGTGTAGATGTCGGCAGAATCCGTTCAGCCATGCGGATCTTCTCCGGCATCCAGCCCACGGGCGCGAAGCACCTCGGCAACTACAGCGGCGGCTTCCGCCAGTACGCCTCCACCCAGGAGGAGGGCGAGGCCTTCTTCTGCATCGTCGACCTGCACTCGATCACGGTCGACTTCGATCCCGAGACGCTGCGCAGGTCGACTCTCGACCTGGCCGCGATGCTGTTCGCCACGGGAATCGACCCGCAACGCTCGACGGTCTTCGTCCAGAGCCACGTCCCAGCGAATCCGTACGGCGCCTGGCTGCTCTCTTCGGTCGCGAGCTATGGGCAGCTGCAGCGGATGACGCAGTTCAAGGAGAAGGCCGAACGCCGCGAGTTCGTCTCGGCCGGGCTCTTCACGTACCCGGTCTTGATGGCCGCAGACGTCCTGCTCTACAACGCCGACCTCGTCCCGGTCGGAGACGACCAGCGCCAGCACATCGAGCTGATGCGCGACCTCGCGCAGCGGTTCAACGCGCGGTTCGGCGAGACGCTCGTCGTACCCGAGGGCCGCTTCCCGGCGGAGGGCGCGCGGATCATGGACCTGCAGGAGCCGCAGATGAAGATGTCGACCACCGGCGGCACGCCTCAGGGGACGGTGCTGCTGCTCGACCCGCCCGAGGTCATCCGCAAGAAGCTGAAGTCGGCGGTGACCGACTCCGGCCGGGAGGTGCGGCACGACCCGGAGGAGAAGCCGGGCGTCTCGAACCTGATCGAGATTCTGTCGGTCGCCACGGGCGACTCGTTCGCCGACATCGAGGCGCGCTACGACGCGCAGGGCTACGGGCCGTTCAAGAAGGACGTCGGCGAAGCGGTCGTCGCGCTGCTCGACCCGATCCGGCAGCGCTACGACGAGCTGCGCGCCGACGAGCCCGAGCTGCGCCGGCTGCTCGCGATCGGCGCCGAGAAAGCCCGTGCGACGGCACAGCCGACACTCGAATCGATGATCGAGAAGATGGGCTTCGTGCAGCCGCAAGGGGTTGTAGACACCGCTCCGTCACCGTAGATTCACCACGCCGGTGCCCAAGGCGTCGGCCGGCTAGCGAGGCTTTCTGCGGCCGCCTTACGGCGGAGTCTCGAAGAACGGACCGAAGAGGGAGTCACAGAATGCTGAAGAGATGGAAGCTCGGTGGGCTCGCCATGCTCGTCGCCGTCGTGGCGGCGGGCGTGGGCACGCAGGTCGCCGGCGCACGCACGTCGGACAGGTCGCAAACTGCCGCCGCCGGCTGTCAGTTCGCAAACGGCATCAAGCACGTCGTCTACCTGCAGTTCGACAACACCCACTACACGCGCGACAACCCGAGCATTGCGTCCGACCTCGAGCAGATGCCGCACCTGCTGAACTTCCTGCAGTCGAGCGGCACGCTGTTCACGAACGACCACACGATCCTGATCTCGCACACCGCGGGCGGGATCCTGTCGACGCAGACAGGTCTCTATCCCGACCGGCACGGCGTCGGAGTGTCGAACAGCTACTTCTACTTCCCGCCGAGCAAGGTGCCGGCGTTCAGCACCGCCTTCAAGTACTGGACCGACCTCGTCGACGACACGACCGGCGCGAACGATCCGCTGGCGAACATGGTCACCGACGGGCAGAAGACGACGCCTGCGCCGTGGGTTCCGTTCACCCGGGAGGGCTGCGACTTCGGCGCGATCTCGCTGGCGAACATCGAGCTCGAGAACACGGGCACCGGGCCGTTCGGCGACATGTCGGAGGCGTTCGGCACCGGCTCGCCTGAGTGGAACGACGCGGTCGCCTCCAACGCGGCTCCGTCGGGAACGGCCGCCCGCGCGCGGGCGCTCACCGATTACGTCGGGATCGCCGTCCACTGCGCTCAGGGCGGGGGCATCTGCGCGGGCAATGCGACGAACGTCGCCAATTCTCGCGCGGACAAGCTTCCGGACGAGCCCGGCGGGTACCTCGGCTACCTCGCCCTCTACGGCGCGAAGTACGTCAATCCGGCGGTCTGCGCTCCGAGGCCCTCGGGCTGCACGTCGGTCGACGCCCAGCCGACGCCCGCGGTGAAGAGCACCGCCGGCGATCCCGTCACCGACCCGTTCGGACGGCCGGGCTTCCCCGGCTTCGACGGGGCGCTGGCGAAGAACACCCTGGGCTACCTGGCCCAGATGCAGGAGGCCGGCATTCCGGTCACGTGGGGCTACATCTCGGATGCCCACGACAACCACACGTCGGCGTTCCCGGCTCCGTTCAACCCGAACTACCCGCGCGCGTCGGGCCCCGGCGAGAGCGACTACGTGACGCAGCTGAAGGCCTACGACGACGCCTTCGCGGCGTTCTTCGACCGGCTGAAGGCGGACGACATCGACCAGAGCAACACGCTCTTCATGGTCACGGTCGACGAGGGTGACCACTACGCCGGCGGGATCGGGATCCCGCAGCCGGACGGCACGCTCGGGTACGAGCACACGAACTGCTCGTGGACGACGACGCCGGCCTGCCCGTCGAACCAGATCGGCGAGGTCAACATGAACATCAGCCCGCGGATCCCGAATCCGAAGCTGCCGGCGACCTCGCCGTCGTTCGTCGTGCACAGCGACTCGGCGCCGACGTTCTACGTGAACGGCCAGCCGGATCGGAGCGACCCGGCCCTCCGCAAGCTGGAGCGTGACGTCGCCGGGTTGAACGCGATCGACCCGTACGTCGGCTCCACCGCGACGCCTGTCTTCGTGGCCATGGCCGACGCCGTCGAGGAGAAGACGCTGCACTTCGTGAACAGCGACCCGGCCCGGACGCCGTCGTTCACCGCGTTCGGCAATCCGGACTACTTCATCACCGCGTCCAATCCGACGATGAGCAACCCGTCCGGCAACCCGTCGTGCGGCAGCAATCCGTGCATCGACTACCACTTCGCGTGGAGCCACGGCGACATCCAGCCGGAGATCGCCACGACGTGGATGGGCCTCGTCGGCCCGGGCGTGCAGAGCGGCAACGTCGACACGTCGACGTGGACCGACCACACGAACGTCCGCCCGACCATGCTCTCGATCCTCGGCCTCACGGACGACTACCTCCACGACGGGCACGTCCTGCTCCAGGCGCTCGACAAGCAAGCGATCCCGAAGGCCCTGGACGAACACCGCAAGACGACGAGCGAGCTCGGCGCGATCTACGAGCAGCTGAACTCGCCGTTCGGTTCGTTCGGAATGGACACGCTGACGGCCTCGACCGGGGCGGTCAAGAGCACGGACGAGAGCGTCTACAACTCGATCGAGAGCTCGATCCAGGACTTGACGACGAAGCGCGACGCGCTCGCGTTCCAGATCAAGTCCGCGCTGGACGGCGCGGCGTTCGACGGCCAGCAGATCAAGGAGCAGCAGGCGAAGGACTGGATCGACCAGGCCCAGGCCCTGATCGGCCAGGCCCACGCCCTCGCGGCAGGTTCCTGAGCCGTTCGATCTCGAAGGGCTCGAGCTCGCGCCATGCGCCGGGCTCGAGCCCTTCGAGCGCCAGGCCCGCGTAGCGGCTGCGATGGAGGCGCGTGACCGGATGGCCGACCGCTTCGAGCATGCGCTTCACTTGGTGCTTGCGTCCTTCGTGCAACATCAGCTCGACGCGGCTCGGGCCGAGCAGGCCCGCTTCGGCGGGAGCCGTGCGACCGTCGTCGAGGTCGACGCCCTCACACAGCAGCTGCAACGCCTCTTCCGTCGGTCGCCCCTCGACGTCCGCCTCGTAGACCTTCTCGACGCCGTAGCGGGGATGGGCGAGCCGGTGCGCGAGCTCGCCGTCGTTCGTCAGCAGCAGCGCGCCGGTCGTGTCAGCATCCAGCCGGCCGACCGGGACGACGCGAGACTCGTGGGCGACGAGATCGACGACGGTGGGGCGGCCCTGCGGGTCGCGCGCGGTCGTGACGACGCCGGCCGGCTTGTGGAGGAGCAGATACGCGAGCCGCTGCTTCGCGACCGGCTTCCCGTCGACTTCGACCCGGTCGTCCGCGCCGACGAACGTGTTCAGCTGGCCGGGCTCGCCGTTGACCCTGACGCGTCCGGCCTTGATCAGCTCGTCGCTCTTCCGGCGGGAGGCGACGCCGGCGCGGGCGAGATAGGCGTTGAGGCGCACACATGGGAGTATTCGGGTTCGTGCCGCACTACATCTCGTTGATGAACTGGACCTCGCCGGGGATCAGCGGCCTGCCCGCGTGGCGGGAGCGCGTCGACCAGGGCGAGCGCGAGATCGAGGAGGCGGGCGGGAAGCTCGTCGGCGTCTACGTCACGCTCGGCCAGTACGACGTCGTCGAGATCTTCGAGGCGCCCGACGACACGACCGCGGCCGAGATCCTGTTGCGGCTCGCGCGTTTCGCCGGGGCCGAGCACACCGAGACGCTGCGCGCGTTCACCCGCGACGAGGCCGAGGCGATCATCCGCCGCCTGTGAGCCAAGGGCGGCACGCGCGCTCACGGTACTTCGTGACCGCGGAGATGCCGCGGCTGCTGCTGGAGCGGGCGCGGACGGAGCCGCCGCGGGTTCTCGCCGACCTCGGCGCGGGCGAGGGCGCGACCCTCTACGCGCTCGAGCGGGCCGGGCTCGTCGGCGAGAAGATCTATGCCGTCGACCTCTCGCGGTCGTCGCTCGCGCTGGCGGAAGGGCTGTCGCGGAAGGTCGTGCCGATCCTCAGCGACGTTGCGCGCGTGGACGAGATCCCGTCTGGGTCGGTCGACGCGGTGACGTCGTCGCAGGTGATCGAGCATCTGCCGGACGACCGGGCCCTCGCGCGGGAGATCGCGAGGCTGTTGCGACCCGGCGGCTGGTTCTACGTTTCGACGCTGCTGCGCGGCCCACGGGCGTGGTGGTTCCGCCGCGGCCCGCTCGGGTGGCAGGTCGCTCCGACGCACGTGCGCGAGTACTCGACAGAGGAGGCGTTCGCCGAGGCGCTGTCGCACCCGGACCTCGAGCTGGAGGCGATCGAGTCGCGGCCGCTCCGGTTTCCAGTGGCGGACCCGGCGCTGCGGCTCGCGGCGGCGGCCCACCTCGTGGCGCCCGAGAAGCTGACGACGGTGTACGAGCGCAGCCGCACGGCGGCGAAGCTGCGTGACGCGTTGCAAGTGCGCGTCCCCGGCTACGACTGGGTCGACGCCGTCGGCCGGAAGGTCGCGGCGGCCTAGTCGCGCCGCCGGTCGGCCTGAACGACTTTGCGTGCCCGGGTGGCGTGGCGATCGAGCCAGTACGTCGCGATCCAACTCCGGACTCGAGGTAGCCCGGGGAACTCCGACTTCGGGCGACGGCGCGTGCGCTTCAGCGGGCGGGACTCATCTTCGAGAATCTCGACAGCGGCAAGCGCCAGCGCCTTGGCGATCAGCATGCTTTCGCCCGCACGATTTGCCGGTCCGTACATGAGGTGGTGGTCGGCGCGCTCGCCGATCTCCTTCATCGTTCGATCGGGCAGGGTCAAGACGCGCTTCCACAGCTCGTCCTCGCCGTAGCGCCAGAGGTCGACCGCGAGAGATGACCGCTCCGCCCAGACCATCTCAGCGCCTTTACCCCAAGCGGTGCTCGAGTAGCCGTAGGACCAGACCACACCGGCCCGGTCCGAGCCGCCGGGCTCATCCCCCCTTGGGGGCGCGAAGGGCCCCTGCAGACACGGTACGCGAGTCGGGCGTACGGGTGTGTGCCGACTCTGTGCCGAAAGTGCGACGCGCGCTACGCCGGTCGCTTCTCGGCGATCTCGTGCAGGCGCTCGCGGATCGTGTCCACGTCGCCGCCGAGGTCGTCGAGGCGCGGCAGCTGCGAGAGGCTCTCGAGGCCGAAGACGCGGTCGAACAGGGGCCTCGTCTTGTGGACGACCGCCCGGACGACGCCGTCCGCCGGCCCCCCCTCGGCGCTCAGGCCTCGGTCGACGAGACCCGCGACGGCCGAATCGGCGGCGACGCCGAGGATCCGCGCGATGTCGGGCCGCGTGCACGGGCCGAGGTACGCAACGATCGCGAGCGTCTCGAGCGCCGCGTGCGAGAGGCCCCGCTGCACCGGCTTCTCGAAGAGCCGCCCGCAGGCCTCGCCCGCCTCTCGCGCGGCGCGGAACGCCCAGCCGCCTGCGACCTTCTCCAGCACGATCCCGCTGCGGCCCTCGCGGTACCGGTCCGAGAGCAGCGACAGAGCGGTCTGGATGCGCTCGGGGTCGTCCTGCGTCGCCTCGGCGAGCTCCTCGACCGCGAGTGGCGCCGCCGCGACGACGAGCAGCGCCTCGACCGTGCGGGCGAGCTGGTCGACCGGATTCGTCGAGATCAGGCGGAGCGGACGGTCCACGAGTTGTCCCTTTCGACGTCGGTGCGGGAAATCCTGATCGGCGCGAACGGCGCCGCCTGCTCGATCGCGATCTCGCCGTTGCGGCGCAGGTCGAGCAGCGCCAGGAACGCGACCGCCTGCTCGACGCGCGAGAGGCCGGCGAGCTCTTGGTCGAAGTCGATGCGGCTGCGGCGCCGCAGCAGCGCGCGGAAACGCTCCACGAACTGCGTCACCGGCGGGAACTGGAGCGCCATGTGCGCGAGCGACGGCGTCGGCGGCTCGGCGGCGAGCAGGCGGATCACCTCCGCCAGCTGCGCCGGATCCTGGTCGGCGAGCCGCCGCTCGGGCTTCGGCGCGAGCGGCGCCGGGCCAAGGCGGAAGTAGCGGTCGCCCTCGCTCGCGAGCCGGTCGGCGAGCCAGGCCGCCGCCTCCTTCATCCGCCGGTACTCGGCCAGGCGGCGGGCAAGCTCCTCCGCTGCCTCCTCCGGCTCGAGCTCGGCGAGCTCCGCCTCCTCCTCCGGGAAGAGGCCGCGCGCCTTCAGCTCGAGCAGCGCCGCAACGAGCACGAGGAACTCCCCACAGGCGTCGAGGTCGAGCCGCTCACGCTCGGCGAGCCGCTCGACGAAGGCGACCACAATCCCGGCGACGTCGATCTCCGAGAGGTCGAGCTCGTCCTTCAGGACGAGCGTCAGGAGCAGGTCGAATGGGCCCTCGAAGGCGTCGAGATCCAGCTCGAGCTCGCGCACGATCATGTGGCGCAAACGCTACCGGCGCCGGCGGACGGCCGTCGGCTCAGCGCCGGCCGCGGCGGCGCGGGATCGCCATCGCCGGGGCCTTCGGAACGGGCTGGGGCTTGGTCCGGCGCGCCCGAACAGGCCGCGCCTCCCCGGGCTCCCGGCCGCGCAAGAACTGCCACCAGATGAAGAATGCCGTCGACGCGATGAAGCACACGAGCGAGACCCAGAAGTTGAGCCGCTGCCCCCAGAGATGGCTCGACGGGTCGATCCGCAGCGTCTCCTCGTACGTGCGGAACGCCGTGTACCAGGACACGTACAACGCGAACAGCCCCGGCCGCCGGATCTTGAAGCGCCGGTCGACCCAGAGCAGCACCGCCACGCCGAGGATGTCCCAGATGAACTCGTAGAGGAAGGTCGGGTGGTACAGGTGCGACGCGTCCTTGCCGTGGATCTCCAGCGCCCACGGCAGGTCGGTGTGCTTGCCGTAGAGCTCCTGGTTCCACCAGTTGCCCCAGCGGCCGATCCCCTGCGCGAGGAGCAGCCCGGGCGCGACCGCGTCCATCATCAGCCGGACGCTGTTCCCGGACCGCCGCACGACGATCGCGCCGACGACGACCCCGAGCGCGATCCCACCCCAGACGCCGAGCCCCCCCTTCCACACCTCGAAGATCCCCTTCCACTTCGGGTCGGGCACCTCGCTCCAGCTCGTGATGTCGTGGTAAAGGCGCGCGCCGACGATCCCGAAGCCGACGCCCCAGACGGCGACGCGGAAGATCAGATCCCAGTCGCCGCCCATCCGCACCCAGCGGATCCCGGTCAGCCAGACGCACGCGACGATGCCGAGCAGCAGCATCAACCCGTACATGTGGATCGTCAGCGGGCCGAGATGGACGATCCCGCTCGACGGCGAAGGGATGCTTGCGATCAAATTCATGTGCCTCAGACTCTCGCGTTCCTGGGACGCCGCTGGGGGCGGGAGCCATCGCCGCGCGGCGTGCGGACAGTACATCGGGTACGGCCGTGCGCCGCGCGGCCTCGGATCGTGCCGCCAGCGGCGTCAGGCGTCGGCGGGCCCGCGCCGCGCGCGGGAACGTCGACGCCGGCCAGGGACGCGAGAGCGAGTACGGCGGCGAGCAGGGGCATATCTTGCCCACCGCCCGCCGCCGGGTGTGGTCCTAGAGGAGGATCTCGGCTGCGAGCGCGGGCGGGCAGCCCCGCTCGATCAACCCGACGGCGACGTGCAAGTCGACGTCGGGCCGCAGCGAGAGGATGTGAGCCGTGTCGGGTGCGTAGCCTGCGCGCTCGAGCTCGTCGGCGCGCCACCGCTCGACCCGATCGGTCTCGGTCTCCTCGACCATTTCAACTTCTACCGCCGCCATCTCACCCGTTAATTCGGTGCGAGGGGCCTTCCGGATGTCCCCATAGAGGGGGATCTCATCGGATCGTGCTTGCGAATCGGATCGCGGCGTTTTTCGCCAAGTGCTTCCCCTCGAGGCGGAGCGTGATTCCGCCGTGCACCCAGAGCAGGACGTTGCCGGCGATCCGGGCCGGCGCGCCCGGGCCGAAGAAGACGTGTCCGCCGGGCACCCAGAGGCCTGGATCGCCGCCGACGTCGACCCACTCGACGCCCGATCCGATTCCGGCGACCTTCTTGAGGATCCCGGGCCCGTTCTCGTTCCCGACGTGGAGCTCGGTCAGCAGCACGGGCTCCGGCGCGGCGAGCAGCATCGAGACCGTATGCGCGAACTCGTGGACCGGCGGCCGGCCGGCGTGCGGCGGCAGCAGGATCCGGAAGCCGAGGTCGCGCTCGGCCTGCTCGAGGCTGACCGGGTTCGCCAGGTCGGCTCCGAGGTCCCGCTCCTGCGCCGGCGGCAGCCGGTCGACGAGCTCGACCGTCGCGCCCCGCAGGTGGAAGAAGCGCAGGATCGCCGTGCGGGCGCTCGGCACTGCGAATGCCACCGCCAGCGCCAGCAACAGCACGGCAACGACGAGCACGAGCGCGCGACGGCCTTCGACGAACCGCCGGCGGCGGCGCGGGTCCAGCTGCAGCCGCAGCTCGGGCGTCGGCGGCCATGCGACCTCGGCGGCCAGGGCCTCGAGGTCGCGCTCGAGCTCAGGCACGTTCATACGTCTCCTTCAACCGGTCGAGAGCGCGCGCGGTGCGCGACTTGACGGTTCCGCGCTTCACGTCGAGCGTCGCGGCGGTCTCCTCTTCGGAGAGTCCGAGCAGGAAGCGGCAGGAGAGGACGAGCCGCGCGTCGTCGGGAAGCCCGTCGAGGGCCTCGAGGAGGCGCTGCCGCTCGGCCGCGTCGACGACGGCGTGCTCCGGGGACGGAGCCGTCGCCCCCGGGAGCGCGGCGCGCTCTGCCCGCAGCGCGAGCTGCGCGCGCCGGCCCGCCGACCGGCGCCGGTTGCGTGCCTCGTTTGCGACGATCTGCAGCAGCCACGGACGCACGGGCAGCTCCGGCTTGAAGCGGCCGAACGCGCGCCAGGCCTTGATGAACCCCTCCTGCGCGGCGTCCTCCGCTTCGGCGGCATTGCCGGTGACGAGGTAAGCGACCCTGAACGCGATCTGTTGATGCGTACGCACGATCTCCTCATAGGCGCGCGCGTCCCCACGCTGCGCACGCAGCACGAGCCCGCGCTCTTCGAGTGGACGGCCCTCCACTGCGGCTACTACACCGCACCGCGAGGCGCGGTTCCAGCGCCGGATCAGACGTCCGGTGGCGTGGCCCCGGCGAGCCACGCGAACAGCTGGACCGTCGCCGCGTGCGTATAGAGTGTTCCCTGCGGCGAGGCCCAGTCACCGTTCCACTTCCTCGACCAGAGCCCGTCGTCGTCGCGCGCGTTGTCGCGCGCCGCCCGCGCGTTCGCATACACGACGGCGTACCAGCGCGGGTTGCGATCCTTCGCGTAGAGGTCGAGCAGGCCGCGCAGGTAGATCACGTCCGTCTCGGGAGCCCAGTCGGCCAGGATCGGAAACTGCTCGAGCGACGCCTCGGCCAGCTGCTGCGCGCGGGTGCAGTACCGCGTCTGCTTGGTCGAGGTGCAGAGGCTGACTTGCGCGGAGATCATCATCCCCTCGACGTAGTCCATCACCGTATCGTCGGCCGCGTTGCGGCCGTAGAGGTTGCCTTGCCGAGGGTTGAGGGTGTGCGCCTCCGCCCACGCGATGTACTTCTTCGCGATCGCGAGATACTTCGACGTCCGCGTGGCCGCGTAGAGCTTCGCCGCGATGAGCGTTCCCGCGGCGAGCGACTCGGATGTCTTCTTCTCGCGACCGAAGTCCCACCAGATCCCGCCGCCGCCCTTCGCGTCCCAGCCGTAGCGGTCGATGAATGTCAGCGCCCTCATCGCGTCCTTCAGCCAGCGGGTGTTCTTCGTCGCGGCGTAGGCGTCCATGTACGCGATTCCCCACCAGCCGTTGTCGTCGAAGTACGGGTTGCCGGTGTACCGGGCGTTGTACGAGGAGGAATACGCACCGACGCCACCGCCTGCCGTCGGATCCCAGTACTTCTCCGCCCTGGCGGCGAAGTCGTTCAGCGCCGCCTTGTTCGCCGGCGTGGGAGTGGCGAGCGCGGCGGCCGCCTTCGCCTCGAAGAGCGGGAACGTCCACCACAGGTAGGCGACCGGCTCGGGCCCACCTCCGTCGGGCCGGGCGGCGTAGAAGCCGAGCTGCGGCTTCCACCAGAGTTCGTCGGCCAGCTCTAGGCCGTCGGCCGTGAGGGCGCCGAAGGCCGCCTGGTCGGCGAGCAGCAGCTCGCGCGAGGGAAGCGGCGGCGGCTTGGCGGCAACTGCAGCGCTCGCCGCAATGAGCGCAATCACCGTGGCCGCGAGACCGGGGAGGGCTCGCCTGCCCACCGCGGCGACGCTAATCGTGGCGTCTAAGACCGAGCTTAAGCGGTTGTAAGGAATTCCTTAGGACGCGGAAGAAAGACGTGTCCTGGAGTGTCATGGGTGTATGCGTCGATTTCGACAGACCGCAGCCGTCCTGACCGTCGCGGGATGCGTCGGCGCGAGCGCCGGTCTGAGCCAGGGCGCGGCGAACAGGGTCTGCCAGGCGACGCGCGGCCTCCAGGATTCAGCCTGCACGCCGGGCGCCGTCTTCTCGGGCGTGACCGCGAAGCAGGTGTGCCGCCCCGGCTACTCGAGCTCGGTGCGGAGCGTGCCGGACAGGGTGAAGCGCGCCGTCTTCACCGAGTACGGCATCGCCGGCAGCCACCACGGCGGCGCGTACGAGGTCGACCATCTGATCAGCCTCGAGCTGGGCGGCTCGAACGCGATCGAGAACCTCTGGCCGGAGGCGGCGTCGCCGAAGCCCGGCTTTCACGAGAAGGACAAGCTCGAGAACGCCCTCCACCGGCTGGTGTGCAACGGGACGATCTCGCTGCGCACGGCGCAGCTGCGGATCCGGCACGATTGGCTGCGCGTGTTCCGCACGCTTCGGTAGCCTCACTGCGTGGCCCGGCTGCTCGGGATCAACCACGTCGCGCTCGAGGTCGACGACATCGACGAGGCGCTCGCCTGGTACGGGCAGTTCTTCGAGTTCGAGCTGCGCGGCCGCAGCGCAGGGCAGGCGTTCGTGGACATGGGCGACCAGTTCCTCGCCCTCGCGACGCCGCGCCGCCAGCCGCCGGACGCAGCGCGCCACTTCGGCCTCGTCGTCGACGACAAGGAGGCCGTCCGCGCGGCACTGACCGAAGCTGGCGTTGCCGTGAAGCCGGGGAGGCGGCTCGACTTCCACGACCCGTGGGGCAACCAGATCGAGGTCGTCGGCTATCGCGACATCCAGTTCACGAAGGCGCCGGAGATCCTGCGCGGGATGGGCCTCGACGGGCTGGAGAAGACCGACGCGGCGCGCGAGGAGCTGCGCGCGAAGGGGCTCGCGGGCTAGTCGCGCGATCGTCGAGGGCCGGCCCGTGAGAGCCGACCCTCGGTTCGAGTGCTAGCGGTTGTCGCGATTGAGCAGGTCTTCGGCGCCGGCGTACTTCGTGCCCGACTTGGCGAGCCCGCGGCTGAGCATGTAGCCGATCGAGACCGCCGCTACGAGCGTCCAGGCGCGGACGTCGTTGAGCGAGTCGGACACGGCCGAGGCGATCAGGATCGCCGCGATGACGCCGAGCATCGCCCAGAACTCGGTCGTCTTGAGCGAGAGCTTCGTCTCGTCGGGAGTCCGGCGAGTCATGCTGGACGGCGCAGTCGCACGCGGCCGCTCAGCGGTGTCGGATGCTGCCATGTGGTTCTCCTCCGGTCGTATGGGCGAGGGCTCAGACCAGCCCTCTCTGTGCCGAGGCCGTTTGTGTCCTGCTTTTGGCTAGCTAAACATCGCGCCTAGAGCGACCGGCCGAACGCGAGGATGTAGCCCTCCGGGTCCCGGACGCGGAAGTCGTACATCCCGTAGCCCTGCTCCACCGGCGGGCCGAGCAGATCCGCGCCGCGCTCGGCGAGCTCGGCGCGCGTCGCGCTCCGCGTAGGCGTGGTGCTCGGGCAGCGTCTCGTACTGCGCGACGTCGCAGCCCAGCCTGTCCCGGTAGTACGCGGTCGCGCGAGCCACGTCCTCGACGAGGAGGACCGTGGCGTGCGAGCCGATCCTCACGCGACGGCGGCTTCCCCGAGGAGCTGCCTCGCCTCGGCGAAGAAGTCCGAGATCGGCTCCACCCTCGGCCCGAGGGTGAGGTTGCGCCAGCCGTCGGTCATCTGCAGGTCGACGAGCACCGGCGCCTCGCCCGGGTAGCGCCGCACGAGGTCGCCGAGCTCGCGGATCAGGCCGGCCTGCGCGATCCGCGCGTCGACCTTCAGCCGCACCTCTTTCTTCTCGGGCGTGGCCTCGAACGCGGACACCTCGATCGCGATCAGCTTCGTCTCCCCCGCCTGCTTGTGGTCGATCCGGCCCTTGACGATCAGGATCCGGTCGGGGACCAGTAACTCGCGCGCGTGTGCGTAGACCGAGTTGAACGCGATCACCTCGGCGTCGCCGGTGACGTCCTCGAGCGTTGCGAAGACCATCGGCTCGCCTTTCTTCGTCGTCATCTGCTTCAGCCCCGCGACGATCCCGCCCACGGTGACGACCTCGCCGTCACGGCGCCGCTCGAGCTCCGCGAGCGTGCAGTCGGACCTGCGCCGCAGCTGCTCGCGCATCGCCGCGAGCGGATGCTCGGAGACGTAGAGCCCGAGCGTCTCCTTCTCGAGCTTCAGCAGCTCGCCCTTCTCGTACTCCCCCGGCGGGATCGTCGGATGGTGCCGGGGCTTGTCGTCGGACGGCTCCCCGAGGTCGAAGATCGAGCCCTGGCCCGCCAGCCGGTCGGCCTGGTGCTTCTGGCCCCAGGCGAGCGCCTGCTCGAGGCAGTGGACCATGCCCATGCGCGGGGCGTGGTCGAGCCCGTCCAGCGCGCCGCACTTGACGAGTGACTCGAGCGCGCGCTTGTTCACGAGTTGGGCGTCGCAGCGCTCGGTGAAGTCCCAGATGGACGTGAACGGCCCGCCCTCGTCGCGCGCGCGGACGATCGCGAGCGCCGCCGACTCGCCGACGTTCTTCACCGCGTTCAGACCGAAGCGGATCTTCCCCTCGACGACCGCGAAGTCGAGCTGCGAGTGGTTAACGTCCGGCGGCAGCACCTCGATCCCGAGCTCGTCGCACGCGTTGACGTAGAACGGGACGCGGTCCTTCGTGTTCATCACGGACGAGATCAGCGCTGCCATGTACTCCCGCGCATGGTTTGCCCGCATGTACGCCGTGCGGTAGGCGATCAGCGCGTAGCACGCGGCGTGGGACTTGTTGAACGAGTAGTCCTGCGCCTGCTCCATGTCCGCCCACAGCTGCTGGCCGACCGCTGCGGTGACGCCGTGCTCGGCGCAGCCCTCGAGGAACTTGCTCTTCAGTGAGGCCATAAGCTTGTGGTCCTTCTTGCCGATCGCCTTGCGGAGATCATCGGCTTCGGCCGGGGAGAAGCCCGCGAGCTGCTTGGCGATCTCCATGTAGGTCTCTTGGTAAATGCAAATGCCGTACGTCCCGCTCGTCAGCGGCTTCAGCCGCTCGTCCAGGTAGGTGACTGGCTCCGTGCCGGCCTTGCGGCGCGCGTAGACCGGGATGTACGCCATCGGGCCCGGCCGGTAGAGCGCGACGAGCGCGATCAGGTCCTCGAACACCGTCGGCTTCACCTGCCG
>Ga0066709_100000067_pt1 | contig 36346 bp, 34 predicted proteins | sample GraSoiAngelo_158_FD_79665 | JGI IMG/M metagenome (GOLD analysis project Ga0066709, IMG submission 79665) | Grasslands soil microbial communities from the Angelo Coastal Reserve, California, USA - 14_1009_16_30cm | ecosystem: Environmental > Terrestrial > Soil > Grasslands | place: USA...
ACAGGGCGGACTGGACCTCCGGCCGCCGGACGACCTGGGGAAAGTGCGGCGAACCGATCGCCTCCTCCCCTTCCGCCACGAGCACGAGGTTGACCGGGGGCTTCACGCCCGCGCCGCGGAAGGCGTCGAGCGCCGCCAGGAACGCGGCCCCCGGACCTTTCTGGTTGACCGCGCCGCGGCCGACGACGACTTTTCCGAACCCGGGCTTGTCGACGATCGCGGCCTGCCACGGAGGCGACGACCATTCGGCCGGGTCGACCTGCTTGACGTCGTACATGAAGTAGAGGCCGACCGTGCGCCGCGCGCCGGCATCGAGCATCGCGAAGACGCCGGGCTGGCCGTCGGTCGGGACGCGCACCGCAGTGTCGAACCCCGCGTCCTTCGCCAGCCGGATCATGAGGTCGCAGCCTTCCGAGACGCCGTTGTTCTCGGCGGCGATCGACGGCTGGTGGATCCAGTCCTGCAGCCGCTTCACGTTCCCAGCGTGCTGCTTCTCGATCTGCGCGCGAACCGGCGCGAGCGCTCCCTTCTCCGCCGCCCGGGCCGGAGGAGACCAGGCGAACGTCGCCGCTCCCGCCACCACGCTTTCGATGAAAGTTCTTCGGTCCATGGCCGGAAAGTCTATCCGGACCGGTCGTGCGGCGCGATCGACGTCGTCACTTCAGCGGCGCTTGAAGTACTTCTCGAGCTCTTCGTCTGTCATGAGGAGCACGATCGGCCGGCCGTGCGGACAGGTGAACCGATCGGCCGTCTTCATCCAATCCGCCAGCAGCCGCCGGATTTCTTCGGGCGCGAGGTGGTAGCGGATCGTCACGGCGGAACGACACGCGATCGCCGCCGCGAGCCGGTCCCGGCGCCGCTCCGGATCCGTATCGCCGGTGCCGGCGAGCCCGGCCAGGACTTCCCGCAGCGTCTCGGCGGGCTCGCGGTCGGTGGCCTCCGCGGGCAGCGCGGCGATCGCGTAAGAGCGGCCGGACATCGGCTCGATCTCGAAACCCGACGCCGAGAGCTCCTCGAAGTGCGCCCCGAGGGTCTCCACCTCTTCGGGGGTCGCCTCGAACAGCGCCCGCAGGAGCAGCCTCTGCGCGAGGATCCGCCCCGCGGCCAGCCGGTCGCGGATCCGCTCGTAGAGAGTCCGCTCGTGCGCCGCGTGCTGGTCGATCACGAGCAGACCGTCGGGCCCCGACGCGATCAGGAACGACTCCCGGTGCTGCCCGATCAGGACGAGGTCCGGCGGCTTCCTCTCGGCCGGCGCCGGAGGCGCCTCCGGCTTCGGCATGGGAGGGAGGCCGACCGGACTTCCCGGCGACGGCGCCGCGATCGAGGCATCGCCATACCCTTCGCCCGGTTCGGCGAGGTGGCCTTCCATCGGCACCGGTTTCAGACGCCGCTCCTCCTTCCCCGCGAGAAGGGCGGAGTGCACGGCGTGATATACGAGCCGGAACGCGGTTCCGGAGTCGGCAAACCGGACCTGGGTCTTCGCCGGCGAGACGTTGACGTCCACGGCGCCCGCCTCCCCGGTCAGGAAGAGGAAAACGGCGGGATGACGGTCCGTCCGGATCGCGTCGCGCGAAGCCTGAAGGATCGCCCGCGAGAGCGCGCGGTCTTCGATCGGACGCCCGTTGACAAAGAGGTACTGGAAGCGGCGCGAGGGGAACGTCACCGAGCCCCGGGTCAGGTATCCCACCACTTTCAAGGGGCCGGAGCGCGCCTCGAAGGACTCGAGCTCGCCCAGAGTCTGTTTTCCGAAGACCTGCAGGATCCTCGCCGCCCGGTCGACCGCCGACGGCGCGTCCAAGTTCTCGCGCTTGCCGGATCGGAGCGAGAACGCCACCGACGGATGAGAGAGCGCGGCGCGGGTCACCGCGGCTGTCGCGGCGCGCGCCTCCGCCTCCGGCGAAGCGAGAAACTTGTGTCGGGCCGGAGTGCGTGCGAAGAGCTCCTCGATGAGAACGTCGGTCCCGCGCGGGCGGGCGGCCGGTTCCTCCCGGGCCGGGCGGCCGTACTCCACGTGAAGGCGCACGGCCTCCGGCGACGAGCCGTCCGAGGTCGTCAGGGTCAGCCGCGACACGGAAGCGATCGAGGGGAGAGCTTCTCCGCGGAAGCCGTAGCTCACGACCGCCGCGAGATCCGAGTCGGAGCTGATCTTGGAAGTGGCGTGGCGCTCCAGAGCCAGCCGCGCGTCGTCGGCGGACATCCCGCACCCGTCGTCGCGGACCAGGATCCGCTGGATCCCGCCGCCGTCGAGCTCGACCTCCAGGCGGGTCGCGCCCGCGTCGAGCGCGTTCTCGACCAGCTCCTTGACGACTGAAGCGGGGCGCTCGATGACCTCGCCGGCGGCGATGCGGTCGATGACTTCGCCCGGCAGGCGGTGGATTTTCGGCACGGCCGGAGTCTACGCCGCGGAAAGCCGGCGGCTCAGTCGGCGCGGGAGTAGATCGTCCGCCCGCCGACGACGGTTCGATCGACGCGCACGCCATCGAGCTCCCGCACCGGAATCGTCAAGGGATCGCGCGAGAGGACGACGAAGTCCGCGAGCTTTCCGGGAGCGAGCGTGCCCTTCTCCTTCTCCTCGAAGCCCGCGAAAGCGGCGTTCGCCGTGTAGGCGCGGAGAGCCTCCTCGACCGAGATCTTCTGCTCGGGAAACCAGCCCTGCGGATGTTTTCCGTCGAGCGTCCGGCGGTTGACGGCGGCGTCGATCCCGGCGAGCGCCGACAGAGGGGCGACGTCCCAGTCCGAGCCAAACACGACCGTCGCGCCGGAGTCGAGCAGCGACCGGAAAGCGTACGTGGTCCGGCAGCGCTCCACGCCGATCCGCTTTTCCGCCCAGCGCCCGTCGTCGATCGCGTGATAGGGCTGCATCGAAGCGATCACGCCGAGCTTCGCGAAACGCGGGACGTCCTCCGCGCGGAGGTGCTGGGCGTGCTCGACCCGGAACCGCCGGTCTTTCGGGCCGTTCTTCTTCGCGACGCGTTCGTAGATGTCGAGGATCTCGGCGTTCGCCCGGTCTCCGATCGCGTGGACCTCGACGGCAAGCCCGGCGGCGTCGGCGGCGGCAACGCGCCCTTCGAGCTTTTCGAGAGGAATCGCTTCCGCCGCGTAAACGCCGGACGTCTTCGGATCGTCGGCGTAGGGCCGGAAGAAGAGCGCCGTCCCCGAGCCGAGCGATCCGTCCATGTAGCCCTTCACGCCGCCGATCGAGAGCCACTCGTCGTCCTTCATCGCGGCGCGGCGGTCGCGAGCCTTCTCCCACTCCGAAAGCGACGGCCGGTAGCTCACGCGCACGGTCAGCTTGCCGCCGGCCCGGAGCTTTTCCCACGCGTCCAGGTCCCGGGCGTCTCCCGGCAGGTCCTGCACGGATGTGACCCCGTTTTCCGCGGCGTGCCGGACCGCCGTCGACAGCGCCTCCTCGACCTCGGCTTCCGTGCGGGGCGGTCTCGCCGACGCGATCAGGTCCATCGCCGCGTCCTTGAGGACGCCGGTCGGGTCGCCCGCCGAGTCCCGCACCACCACACCGCCCGGCGGGTCCGGCGTGTCGCGCGAGATCCTCGCGAGCTTCAACGCGATGCTGCTGCACACCATCATGTGACCGTCGGTCCGCGAGAGGCAGGCCGGCCGATCTCCGGTCGCCGGATCGAGCATCGCGCGGGTCGGAAGGACGGGGTTCGCCCAGACCTGGTGGTCCCACGCGCCGTCCGTCAGCCAGGCGCCGGCCGGCCGCGTCTTCGCGAACTCCGCCAGCTTCCGGGTGAAGTCGGCCGGGTCCTTCGTATGGCGCAGGTCCACGGCCAGGAGGTTGAAGCCTCCCATCGACATGTGCGTGTGGCAGTCGATGAATCCGGGGACGACGCGCCGGCCCTTCGCGTCGAGGACCACTGTCTTCGCTCCTCTCCACGCGCGGACCTCCTCGTCGCCGCCGACCGCGACGACGCGGCCGCCCCGAACCGCCATCGCCGTGGCCTCGGGCCGCGCGCGGTCGCCGGTCCAGATCTTCGCCGACACGAGGACGAGGTCGGCCGGTTCGGAGGGAGCCGTCGTCGAGATGGCCGTTAGAAGGAGGAGCGCGGCGGCGACACCGCTCATGCCGTCGAAGACGCGGCCGTTTCTTTCGACAGCGCCGCATGGGCGGCCGCGAGGCGGGCGACGGCCACGCGGAACGGAGAGCAGGAAACGTAATCGAGGCCCGCGCCGTGAAAGAACGTGATCGAGCGGGGATCTCCTCCGTGCTCTCCGCAAACTCCCACCTTCAAGCCGGGTTTCGCCGCGCGGCCGCGCTCGGTCGCGATCGAAACGAGCTCGCCGACACCCGGCTGATCGATCGTTCCGAAGGGGTCGTCCGGCAGGATCCCGAGCTCGATGTACGCGGGCAGAAAGGAGGCCGCGTCGTCGCGGGAGTAGCCGTACGTCATCTGGGTCAGGTCGTTGGTCCCGAACGAGAAGAAGTCGCAGTTCGCCGCGATCTCCGCGGCCCGCAGAGCCGCGCGCGGGATCTCGATCATCGTGCCGACCCGGTACGGCACCGCATCGCCCGTCTCTCCCGCGACCAGACGGGCGGTCTCGTCGACCATGATCTTCAGGCGGTCGAATTCCCCTTTCGTGCCGACGAGCGGGATCATGACCTCGGGGCTCGGTCGAAGCCCTTCGCGCCGGACCGCCGCCGCCGCTTCGAAGATGGCGCGGACCTGCGTCTCGTAGATCTCGGGATACGTGATTCCCAGGCGGCACCCGCGGTGGCCGAGCATCGGGTTGGCCTCGGCCAGGGAGCGGACGCGCTCACGAAGCTTCTCGGCGGTGATGCCGAGCTCCTCGGCCGTCTTCTTCACGGCGGCGTCCTCGTGCGGCAGGAATTCGTGGAGCGGCGGGTCGAGGAGGCGGATCGTGACCGGTCTCTCCCCCATTTCGCGGAAGATCCCGATGAAATCCTCGCGCTGCATGGGAAGGAGCTTCGCGAGGGCCTTCCGGCGATCGGCCTCCGAGTCGGCCACGATCATCTGGCGCACGGCCACGATCCGGTTTTCGCCGAAGAACATGTGCTCGGTGCGGCAGAGCCCGATGCCCTCCGCCCCGAAGAGCCTCGCGACGCGCGCGTCCGTGGGAGTGTCGGCGTTCGCGCGGACGCCCAGGCGGCGCGAGCCGTCGGCCCATTCGAGGAGCCGTTGGAAGGACGCGAAGAGCGGAGACTTCTCGGGCGGGAGGGTGCCGTCCACGAGGACGCGGAGGACTTCGGAGGGTTGCGTCGGGAGCTGTCCCAGGAGGACGTCGCCCGCGGTGCCGTCCACCGAGAGGAAGTCGCCTTCCTTCGCCGTGAGGTTGCGGGCGCGGAGTTCGTGCCGCCTCTCGTCCACCGTGATCTCGCCCGCGCCCACGACGCAGGTTTTGCCCATGCCGCGGGCGACGACCGAAGCGTGACTCGTGATCCCGCCCCGCGTCGTCAGGATTCCGACGGCCGCGTGCATGCCCGCGCTGTCTTCGGGCGAGGTCTCGACCCGCACGAGCACGACCGGGTCTCCCTTGCGCGCCATCTCGACGGCCCGATCCGCGGTGAACGCGATCCGACCGCAGGCGGCGCCCGGGCCGGCCGGCAGCCCCCGGGCGAGGAGACGCCCTCCCTGGACCGCCGCCTCCTTCTCTTTCGCAGGAAACACCGGCGCCAGGAGTTGGACGAGCTGCTCCGGCTCGACCCGCAGCACCGCTTCCTTTTCGGAGATCAACCCTTCTGCGACCATATCGGTCGCGACCCGGACCGCGGCGAAGCCCGTCCTCTTGCCGTTGCGCGTCTGGAGCAGATAGACGCGCCCCTCTTCGATCGTGAACTCCAGGTCCTGCATGTCGCGGAAGCTCTTCTCGACGAGATCCCGAACCCGGACGAGCTCCGCGTACGCCGCAGGCATCGTCTCCTCGAGCGACTTCCCGGAGCCGTCCGCTGCCAGCGGGTGCGGCGTGCGGATCCCGGCCACGACGTCTTCCCCCTGCGCGTTCGCGAGGAACTCCCCGTAGAACTTCTTTTCGCCGGTCGCCGGGTCGCGGGTGAATGCCACTCCGGTCGCGGAGCGCTCGCCCCGATTGCCGAACACCATCGCCTGAACGTTCACCGCGGTGCCCCACTCCTCCGGGATCCGGTAGAGCCGGCGGTACTCCTTCGCGCGGGGGTTGTTCCACGACCGGAAGACCGCGCCGATCGCGCCCCAGAGCTGCTCGCGCGGATCGTCCGGGAAGGACGCGCCGCGGCGCCGCACGACTTCCTCGTAGCGATCGACGACCCATCGCAGGTCCTCGGCCGAGAGCTCGGAGTCGAACTTCGCGCCTTTTTCCTCCCGGCGGCGCGTCAGGAATTCCTCGAACTCCTCGCGCGGAATTTCCAGGACGATGCCGGAGTACATCTGGAGGAACCGCCGGCGGCAGTCGAGCGCGAAGCGTTCCCCGGCGGACGCGGCGAGGCCGGCCATGGCCGCCCGCGTCAAGCCGAGGTTCAGGATCGTGTCCATCATGCCGGGCATCGAAGAGCGCGCGCCGGACCGCACCGAGACCAGCAGCGGGTTCGAGGCGTCGCCGAACTTCCGGCCCGTCGATCGCTCGACACGCGCGAGCGCTTCCTCGACTTCCGGCCGAACGCCGTCGAGGTTTCCCGTCCGCAAGTAATCCAGGCATACAGACGTCTCGATCGTGAAACCGGGCGGCACCGGAATTCCGAGCGCCGTCATCTCGGCCAGGCCGGAGCCCTTCCCGCCGAGGATTTCTTTCCCCAGCCCGGCTCCTTCGGCGTGGCCGTCACCAAAGTAATGCACTCGCTTAACTGTTGCTGCCATCAGCGGAGACACTGTCGCGCGGCCGGACGCGGACCCGGTCGGCGGGTCAACACTCATGGCCGTCCGGCCGCGAGGAGAGAGTGAAAGGCAGTTCGGCTTCGCACCATTGCTATTTCTCCACGACTATTTCTGAGAAGTCTGCGATTCTAGTGAATTCCTTCCGGATCGCGCCCAGGAGTGCCTGCCGGTTCCTCTTCAGGTCACCGTCCGGGCAGTTCACCAGGACCTCCACGAAGAACCGGTCGAGCGACGGCGAGATCGAAGCGATCGTCTCCAGAGCCTCCGAATACCGGCGCGCGGGAACGAGCTCCTCGAGCAGCGCTTTCGCCTGGAGAAAGTCGGCGGCCAGCGCCCGCTCCGCGTCCTCGCGATAGAACCGGGCGGATGGCTGGCCCGGATCCTCGGCCCCGAGGATGTTGCGGATTCGCTTGAAGGCGAGGACGAGACCCCGGAAGTCCAGCCGCCGGCGGGCCTCGGTGAGAGCCGCGGCCCGCTCCGCGGCGTCGGCGAAGTCCCAGGACCCCACGTTGACGACCGCGGAGATCTCGTCGTAGGACGAGCCCGCGCGCTCGAGCGCGTTGCGCAACCGCTCGGCGAAGAACTTCTCGAGCTCCGCGAGCGCGACCGGCGGCGAGAGCCCCGGCAGATCCGCCGGATAGAGCGAGATCGCCCTCTCGAGCAGACCGCTCCAGTCCACCCGCCACCGTCGCGACAGAGCAATCGCCACAGCGCCGGCCGCGGCGCGGCGGAGGCCATACGGGTCCTTTGACCCGGTCGGGACGAGGCCAAGGCGAAAAATCCCGGCCAGGGTGTCGAACCGGTCGGCCAGCGAGAGCACCGCTCCCACGTCTTCGCGCGGAGGATCGTCGCCCTGCCCCTGCGGCCGGTATTGATCGGAGATCGCTTTCCAGACCGGCTCGGGAAGGCCTTCCGCCCGCGCGTACAGGCCGCCCATCACGCCCTGGAGATCCGTGAACTCGCGGACCATCCGCGTGACGAGGTCCGCTTTCGAGAGCCGCGCGGCGGTCCGCGCCTGCCCGACGACGTCGGCGCGGCCGACCGCCGTCGCGATCGCCGCGGCGAGCTCCTCCAGCCGGATGGTCTTGGCCGCGTAACTCCCGAGCCGATCCTGGAACGACAGGCGTTCGAGCTCCGGCAACCTCGCCGCAAGCGGCTCCCGGGAGTCTTCCTGGAAAAAGAAACGCGCATCCGCCAGGCGCGCGTTCAAGACCCACTCGTTGCCCTTGCCGATGAAGCCATGGCGGTCGTCGGCGTTGTCCATGACCGCGATGAAGTGCGGGAGCAGGCCGCTCGTTCCGCGCACGGGCAGGAACTTCTGGTGGACGCGCATCGCGGTCGTGGTGATTTCCTCGGGCAGATCGAGAAAGGCCGGGTCGAAAGATCCCCGCACGAGGCCGGGCCACTCGACCAGGTCCGCGAGCACCGCGGCGAGATCGGCGTCGGCGTCGATCCGCCCCCCGACCTGCGCCGCCAGGCGCCGGGCGGAATCGAGGATCGCGGAACGGCGGGCTTCGGAGTCCGGCTCGACGTAGGCGCCGCGCAGCTTCTGGAAGTAGTCGGCGGGACCGGTCACGGTGAGCGTTCCGTCGGAGAGAACCCGATGCCCCATTGTCCAGTCGGCGGAACGGGCGCCCAGGATCTCCATCGGAACCACCCTCGCGCCGTAGAGAGCGAGCAGGCCGCGGACCGGTCTCACGAACGACCGTTCCCCGGTCCCCCAGCGCATGGTCTTCGGAAAGGTGAGCTCGCCGATTACCCGGGGAACGGCCTTCGCGAGGACGTCGATCGCGTCGCGGCCCGGGACCCGACGCCGGACCGCGACCGTTCGACCCCGCGCGGAGTCGACTACTTCGAGCTCCGAAACGTCGACCTTCTGCGCCCGGGCGAACCCTTCCGCCGCCCGGGTCGGCTTCCCGTCCCCTCCGAAGGCCGCCGAAGCGGGCGGTCCGAGCACCTCGCTTTCCGAGTCGGACTGCCTCTCCGGGATTCCGCGCGCCCAGACGACGAGGCGCCGGGGCGTTCCATACGACTCGACCGACTCGGCGGCGATCCCCTCCTGCTCGAGCGCTTCGCCGATGCCCCGCGCGAGATCGCGCCGCGCCCCGGCCAGCGTCGCCGCCGGGATTTCTTCGGTGCGGATCTCGAAGAGGAAGTCGTCGCGTTTCATGCAGAGAGAGGGCGCCGGTGCATCTTAGCGGGGAACCGGATGGTCCCCGTCCGTCGGGAAGGGCGTTTCAGACGGCGGTCGCGGGCTCGGGCTCGGTGGCCAAAACCGGAATCCCCGCGCGGCTCGAGACCCAGGCGCGGGCGCACGCGCACGCGAGATCGCGGACGCGCCGGATGAGACCGACCCGGTCGGTCGCGGAGACGGCTCCGCGGGCGTCGAGGACGTTGAACTGATGGGAGCAGGCGAGCGTCGCCTCGTACGCCGGAATGACGAGACCCGCCTCGAGCGCGCTCTTCGCCTCCGCTTCCCAGCGGTCGAGAAGGAGGGCGGCGAAGCCCGCGTCGGCGACCTCGAAGTAATAGCGGGAAAGCTCCTCTTCCTCGAGCTTCCGGAGCTGCCCGTAGCGGACCGACTCGCTCCAGAGGACGTCGTAGATCGAGTCCACCTTGTTCAAAAACATGGCGATGCGCTCGAGGCCGTAGGTGATCTCGGCCGACACCGGCGAGAGATCGATCCCGCCGGCCTGCTGGAAGTAGGTGAACTGGGTGATTTCCATTCCGTCCATCACGACCTGCCAACCGACTCCCCAGGCGCCGAGCGTCGGAGATTCCCAGTTGTCCTCCTCGAAGCGGATGTCGTGCTCGGCGGCCGAGATCCCGAGCCGCTCGAGGCTGCGCAGGTAGACCTCCTGGACGTCGTCCGGAGAAGGTTTCAGCACGACCTGGAGCTGGAGATGTTTTGCGAGCCGGAACGGGTTCTGGCCGTAACGCCCGTCGGCCGGGCGGCGCGACGGCTGGACGTAGGCGCACCGCCACGGATCGGGCCCCAGCACTTTCAGGAAGGTCGCGGGATGCATCGTTCCCGCCCCGACCGGACCGTCGTACGGCTGCTCGATCAGGCAGCCCTCTGACTCCCAGAACGCGGACAGCTCCGCGATCAACTTCTGAAGGGTCAGCATCGTCGAAAAGTGTACCCCACGGCCGCCGCGACGAAGGGCTGACCCGGACCTCAGGCTCCGAGCACCTCGGCTAACACCCGGTGAGACTTCAATTCGTGTCCCAGGAAGTTCCGACGGGCGCGGCGGGCGACCGAGGCGAGCTCCGCGACGCCGCCCGGCCGCGCTTGTGGATCGAGAGGGCTCGAGAGAAAGGTCCTCAGGGTCGCCGCCCCTTCGTCCGTCAGCCGGATCGCTTCGCCGTGGCGGCATTCGGCTTCGATGAAGCCTGGCCGGTTCTCGTCGAAGTAAAGCGTCGTCTTGCGCTCGAGCGGCCGGCCACAGCCGGCGCATTCCGTCGGGGACGGGAAGAGCCCCGAGAGCTTGAGAATCCAGACGTCGAAATAGGCCGCGACCGCCGGCGGCGGCGCGCCGGCGAAGAGTGAATCCATGGCGTGACGCGCGAGGCGGTAGAACGGCTCGGCCGGGTCCGAGTCCGACACGAACGTCTCCAGGCTCTCGGCGAAGGCCGAGAGGAGAAGCGCGCGCTCCAGGTCCTTCGAGAGAGGGAAGGACGGGCGGATCGGATCGATTGAGTCGATCGAGACGAGCTCGCGGCCCTCGCGCTCGAAAAACATCACCCGTGCCTCGGTCATCGGCTCGAGCGTTCCCAGGAAGGCGCTGCGGGCGCCGCGCGCCCGTCGGGCGACGCCCCGCCGCCGACCCGAATCGCGCGTCAGCAACGAGACGATCCGGTCCCGTTCCTTCAGGGGATGCGTTCCGAGGATGAAAGCGTCCGCCGTCTGCAACCGCACCCCGCGATTATGATGGGCGCGCGCCTCCGAACCCTTCCCGAAGGAATTCAGGTAATTCGACATATTTCCCGAACGGATTATGAAAAGCGATCCTTCGCGCCGATCGGTCCTGGCCCTGGGGTGGGTTTCGTTCCTGACGGACGTGTCGTCCGAGATGATCTATCCGCTCCTCCCGGGTTTCTTGACGAGGAACCTGCGCGCCGGGCCCGCCGCGATCGGTTTGATCGAGGGGATCGCGGAGACGACGGCGTCACTCGCGAAGATCGGATCGGGCGTCTGGTCGGATCGGGTCCGCCGGCGCAAACCGCTCGTCCTCCTGGGCTACGGGATCGCCACGGTTGCCCGGCCGCTCGTGGCGTTCGCGCGCGTCTGGACGCAGGTGCTGGCGATCCGGTTCGCGGATCGTCTGGGCAAGGGGATCCGCACGTCCCCCCGCGACGCGCTGCTGGCGGACATCGTGCCGGCGGACCGGAGGGGACGCGCGTTCGGACTCCAGCGCGCCATGGACAACGCCGGCGCGCTCGTCGGACCGCTGCTGGCGACCGCGCTCCTCAAGCTGGCTCTCGCGGACGAGAGGACCGTGTTCCTCCTCGCCGCGGTGCCGGGCGTCGCGGCGATCGTGGTTCTCTGGCTCGCGGTCCCGGACACCGTCCGCCGGATCGATCCGGCGCCGGCGATCGCAGGACCGCGCAGCCGTCTTCCCAAGCAGTTCTGGAAAATCATCGCCGTCTTCGCTTTCTTCACGCTCGCGAACTCGACGGACGCCTTTCTCCTGCTGCGCGCGCAGGACGCGGGCGTCCCGATCTGGCAGCTTCCACTTCTCTGGGCCTTCTTCAACGGGGTCAAGGCCGCCACGGGCGTTCCGGGAGGCGCCCTCGCCGACCGCGTAGGAAGAGTCCCCGCGATCGTTCTCGGATGGATCGTCTACGCCGTCTCCTATGCCGGCTTCGCGTTCGTCTCGGGTCCGTTCGCGATCTGGGGCCTCTTCGCCCTGTATGCGCTCTTCTTCGGCTTGACGGAAGGCTCCGAGCGGGCGTTCGTCGCCGATCTGGTGCCGGTCGATCTGCGTGGCCGAGCCTACGGCGCGTTCTACGCGGCCGTCGGCATCGCGGCTCTGCCCGCTTCGGTCGCGTTCGGGATCCTCTGGAAGCGCTTCGGTCCGCGGCTCGCGTTTCTCGCGGGCGCCGCCGTCGCGCTCGCCGCGGCAATTGCTCGCTGGGGAATTTCGGCGAAGATCCGCTCCAAGCGGCCGACGCGGGAAGTCTCTCCGACGGGCCCGGTGACGCCGTGAAGAAAAAAAAGAAAGTCTCGCTCGCGCGCATCCCTCTTCCCAAGAAGGGAGAGAAGCGGCACGGCGACCGGACCAAGTACGCGCGCGCCCGCGAGAAAGAGCGCCTGCGTCGCGACCTCGACCGCTGATACGATCATCGGTCCAATGGGACCGGTCTGGAGGCTCATCCGTGGACAGAAGGACGTCTGCCACCGGTGTGGCCGCGAAATCGTGGATTTCCCCGCGGTCGGCCGCGTCGTAGACTTCCAGTTCCGGCCGGTCGAAAAATACTGCTGGGACTGTTACCGCTATATCCAGCCGTTCGTCGACGAGATCGCATCGGAGGCGCAGGACCCCTACCAGCCGGTGACGAAGCCGGCGATCCCTTGAACCGGCCCCCGCCCGACGCCTCCGACCGGTTGGCGGCGGCGTTCCGCGGTTCCGACCTCGGTCCGATCGCTCAGAAAATCCTTTCGGGGGAGCGCCTTTCCTTCGAAGACGGCGTGCGGCTCTTCGAGAGCCGCGACTTTCTCGGGTTGGGACGCCTCGCGAACCACGTCCGCGAAAGGCGCCACGGCAACGCCGCCTTCTACAACGTCAACCGCTATCTCAACCCGACGAACCTGTGCTGGGTCGACTGCGCCCTGTGCGCGTGGGCCAAGAAAGTGAACGAGCCGGGGGGCTACGAGCTCGCGATCGACGAGTGCGTCGAGGAAGCGGGACGCGGGTACAGCGAAGCGGTCACCGAGTTTCACATCGTCGGCGGGCTCCATCCCACGTGGCCTTACGAGTACTACACCGGTCTCCTTCGCGCGCTCAAAGACCGCTTTCCCGGAGTGCATTTGAAGGCGTTCACGATGGTCGAGCTCGACTGGATCGCCCACGTCGGCCGGCGGCAGGTCGCCGACGCGATCCGCGACCTGCGCGAGGCCGGGATGGACTCCTGCCCCGGCGGCGGAGCCGAAATCTTCGAGCGGCGGGTCCGGGACGTCATCTGCAGGAACAAGATTTCGGGGGAGAGGTGGCTGGAGATCGCGCGGGAGTGCCATGCCCAGGGGGTCCGCACGAACGCGACGATGCTGTACGGACACGTCGAGACGATCGAGGACCGCGTGGACCACCTCCTGCGCCTTCGCGAGCTGCAGGACGAGACCAGCGGCTTCACCGGGTTGATCCCGCTCGCCTTCCATCCCGAGAACACTCCCCTCTCGTATCTGCCGGCGACCTCCGGTCAGCTCGATCTTCGGGTGATCGCGGTCTCGAGGCTCCTCCTCGACAACTTCCCGCACGTCAAGGCGTACTGGATCCAGATCGGCACGAAGCTGGCGCAGGTGGCCCTCTTCTTCGGCGCGGACGACCTCGTCGGGACCGTCGTCGACGAGACGATCACGCACGCCGCGGGAGCGACGACCGCGTCGGGCATGAGCCGGACGGAATTCGAGTCGCTCATCCGGGAGTCGGGCCGCGAGCCGTTCGAGCGCGACGCCGAATACCGGCGGGTCGTGCGCGGCCCCGGCTCGAGCCCGGTTCCGCGCGAACCTTCCCCCGGCGTTTCCGTTTCCGTTTGACCCGAGCCCGTTCCGCCGGCGTTCTCCTTCTCCTCGCCCTCGCTCTTCCGAGCGCCTGCCGGACGTCGGGATATCGCACCAAGCCGCGGATCGCTGTGGTCGACGGAGATCCGGTCGTCCAGATGGCTTCTCCCGCGACGTTCCGGTCGGCCGCCGATCCGCGCCGCGTCTCCGCGGCGGAGCACTCCCATCCACCCGGAGGGAAAGCACGACTGCTGGGGCTCGAGATCGCCGGAGTCGTCGTGGGTTATCCCATCGGCCTCCTCGATCGAGCCGAGGTGATCGACGACCAGGCGGCGGACCGGGCATGGGTCGTCGCCCGCTGCGCGCTCACGCACGTGGCGGCCGTCTTCGATCGGTCGGTCGACGGCCGGAAGCTGACGTTCGAGAACTCCGGGGCGCTCTGGCGGGACACGCTGGTCCTGAAGGACCGCGAGACCGGCACGTACTGGTCCGCGGCGACGGGCCTCGGCCTCGCGGGGCCGCTGGCCGGCCGGCGCCTCGACGCGATTCCCGCCGCGTACACGGATGCGGCGGCCTGGCGCCGCGCCTTTCCGGAATCGCTCTACCCCGACCTCGGCCTTCCCACCTCCGTGCCGCTCTCCATGCGGATCTACGGCGCCTCTCCCTGGCAGGGCGTTTCCGGGCAGAAGACGAGCGACCGACGGCACCCCGCGAAGAAGGAGCTCCTTTCGGTGGCGGCGGGAGACGAGGCCCTCGCGTTCAATCCGGAGGAGGTCCGCCGGCGCGGCCCGGTGCACGCGACGCTCCGCGGCCGGTCGATCTCGATCGAATGGGATCCCGCCCGACGGGCCGTCCGAGCCTGGACCACACCTCCCGAAAAGCGCCGAGAGCTCGCGGTCGTGCCGATGTACTGGTTTGCCCTCGTCCGGCACTTCGCGGTCGTCCGAACATTTCCGGCGCCCGAACGAACTCCCGAGAAGTAGACTCGCGCGCAACAGCCAGCGAAAGGAGGGCGCGATGTCCCGAACTCATGGAATCCTCGGTTTTCTCGGTATTCTCGTCGCCGTTTCCGCTCCCGCGATCGGACAACAGCCCACACCGACCATGGCGGAAACTCCCGCCGCGCCCGTCACGCCCGCCGTGGCGGCGGCCATGCCGGCCGGCCCGGCAGACGGCCACACGATCCACGTGACGGCCCCGCACGTCGTCGCGGGAAAGGTGATGGGCCCGTACCATCACTACTGCAAGGTCCTCTCTCCCGAACCGGTGATCGAGTGTCTCTGTTACCTCTCCGACGAGCCCAACGCCCGGCTCGAACAGGTCGAGTACATCCTGGCGAAGTCCATCACGCGCAACGGAGCGGTGACGCTCGCGAACTGGAACAAGAACTGGCACGATCACAAGCAGGAGATCGCGACCGGGCGCGTCCAGGTCCTCGACATGTCGCCCGAGAAGGCGAAGGAAGTGGCCGACCTCGTCTCGACGACCGACGGAATCATCTTCCACCTCTGGTCGCACGACGCGAAAGCTCCGAGCGGAAACGTCGTCATCGCACAGTCGGTGGGGCACGTGAACCTGACCGCGGCCGAGCTCAAGAAGGGCGCGGAGGAGAAACCGCCCGCGCACCCGTAAAACTGACGGGATGAAGAATGACGGGCCCCGTTTCCGGGGCCCGTCCGGTCTCAACCCCCCGGCCGATTTTTTCCGGACTCCGACGGCTTCGTCCAGACGTCGGGCGGCGTGATCCGCGTGCGGCGATCCGCCTCTTCCGTCGCCTCGTCGATCGCGGCGGAGATGCGCGCCGCGACCCCGGCCTCGTCCGCGTCTCTCGGCACGGGAAACGGCGCACCGTACAGGACGACGTTCTTGGAAAAGGGCGCGGGCAGCAGATAGCGATCCCACGAGGCGAGGAAACGCGGCCGCGCGCTCGATGAGGTGATCGGCAGGATCCATCCTCCGGTCAGCCGAGCGAGTTGAACGATGCCGGGCTGTACCTGCCGCGGCGGGCCGGTCGGGCCGTCGACGGTCAGCGCTGCCGCGCGTCCGGAGCGGACGAGGCGCACCATTTCCCGCAGCGCCTGCGAGCCGCCGCGCGTGGAAGAGCCCCGCACGACCGAGTAACCGTTGGATTCGAGCCAGCCCGCGATGATCTCTCCGTCCTTCGAACGGGAGGCCATCGTCACGATGCCTTCGTTCCGGTGCGCCTGGATCGAAAGGAACATCCGTCCGTGCCAGAGCGCGAAGAGGATCGGGACGCTCCGGGCCTTCAAATCCAGATAGCGATCGAAGTGGATTCGCTCGACGGTGAGCGTCGCCCGGTGGAGAGAAACGGCCGCCCCGGCAAGGCGGGAGAGGATTCGCGACCCTGTCAGCGCGACGACCCGGGGGTTCGGGGGACCGCAAGGTCACCCGCCAAGAGATGCGAACCGACCTTCTCGTAGATCCGAGGGATGACGCCGGGCACCGTCCGCACGCCTTTAGTGAAAGCGGCGATCACGAAGTCCGAACCGTTCGGAAGAACAGCGCGCGCCACCAGGTGGTGATAGTCGTATGCGTCGCCCGACTTCGACCAGATGCGCGTGCCCGCCGGCAGCTTTTTCCCGGCGAGCCGGGCGTCCTCGAGCTCGAGGTCGTCGTACGGCTTCTCGGGCGTGATGTCGCGAGCGAGCAGGCCGAGCATTTCCTGCGTCCCGGCGGCCCCGACGATCTCGCCCCGCGCGATCTCCTTGAACAGGCGGGCGACGTCGTCCGGCGTGAAGCGGTTGCGGTTGCGGCCTCCGTCCCGGAAGATCTGCTCGCGCCCGTAGGCGTCTTCGCAGAAGGTCTTCTGGTTCGCGTTGAAGTCACCGTAGCCGCGGGCGAGGAAGAACCGGTTCATGGCGTTTCGCCGTTTCTTCCACTTCTCCCACTTGCGCGCGCTCGTGATCTCCGGCCCGGACGTGGTGTCGGTGATCGCGTCCACGACGAAGCCCGTCGCGTCGTTCGAAGAAACCGTGATCATGTCGTGGACGGCGCGCACGATCTCCGGGGTGTCCTTCAAGCGGCCGGCTTCCTTCTCGCTCTCGTAGTAGACGAGGTAAAACGCCTTGACGACCGAGGCCGGGTAATAGGCGACGTTTCCGCGGTACGAGCCGGCGGCGAGCGCGCCCCCGGAGCGCGGCGCGAGGTCGATGACCGAGATCGAAAGCCCTTCGGGGGTCAACCCCGCCGATCCGAACTCGGCGACCACTTCGGCAGCGATCCGGGCGAGAGCGCTGTCGAGCTCCGGCAATCGCTCGATCTGAGCGCTGCGGGGCATTTCCGCCGCGCGGAGAAAAGTCGAAAGGAAGAAGAGGAGAAGAACGGAGACGGTCCGCGTCAGGATCGCGCTCCGCGCGAGTCCGGGACGAGGCGACCGACCCCGGTCGGGAGCGCCGCGCGCTCGCGCCGTCTCCGCCGGACGATCAGGAACGCGACCGTGCCGACGGCGGTCCACGGCACCGCGATCAGGAGCAGGATCGAATAGTAGAAGCCGCGACCGAGAGAAGCGGACCCGCCCGGGTACTCGCCGTCCGAGGTGGCGTCCTTGCAGAGCGGACACGCGGAGAGCGCCGCGGGCAGTACCAGGGCGGCGAGCAGGAGGACGGCCGCGACGCGCACGCTCGGGCTCACGGAGGCGATGCTACCGAAACGGCCCGCGGCCGTAAAGGTGGTAGAGCATCACGTAGACGACGACGCCGGTGACCGAGACGTAGAGCCAGATCGGGAACGTCCACTTCGCGATGCGGCGGTGCTTGTCGTCGAATCGCTTCAGCCCGAGGTACAGCGTCCTCAACACCAGGGGGAGGACCAGGATCGCCAGCAGCGTGTGGGAGCCGAGGATCGCGAAGTAGATCGAGCGGACGGGCCCCACGCCGGCAAAGCGGACGGAACCCACGCGGGCGTGATAGGCCAGGTACGACACGAGGAAACAGGCGGATGTCCCGGCCGCGGCAAGCATCCAACGCCGGTGGCGTTCGATCTCGAGGCGTCGGATCGCCCGGTACGCGACGAGGAGGAACACGGCGCTGGCCGCGTTCAACGTCGCATTGATCGTCGGATGGATCAGAAAAGGTAAATGATCGTGAAGAGGATGATCCAGACGAGATCGACGAAATGCCAGTAGAGGCCGATCGTTTCGACCCCCTGGTGGTGCGCCTGCGTGTACTTTCCGAGAAACGCCTTCCCCGTAACGAACGACATGCAGACGACGCCACAGAACACGTGGAAGCCGTGAAAGCCGGTCGTCGTGTAGAAGACGGACCCGAAGAGGGAGACGTGGGGGTTGAAGCCTTCGTGAAGCAGGTGGCGGTACTCGTAGGCCTGGATCGAGAGAAAAGTCGCGCCGAAGAGGAGGGTGAGCGACAGGAAGAGCTTCAGCTTCCGGAGATCCCCGTCGCGGACGGAGGCGAGGGCCTTGACCATCGTCACGGATGAGCAGATGAGGATGAACGTGTTGAACGCGGTCAGCCAGATGTTGAGCGTGTTGCCGGGGTGCGGCCAGGTGGGGCTCGCGAACCGCAGCACGATGTAGGACCCGATGAGCCCGGTGAAGAACATGACCTCGGAACAGAGGAAGACCCACATCCCCATCTTGTCGTGGGGAATCCCGGTCGCCGACGGAGGCTCGAGCGCGTGTTCGTGCGCGATCGCGTGGTTCGCCATCGTCTGCCTCTAGGGCCTCGGGAGGACGTGCTCGCCGATCCCGACGGAGACCAGGATGGCTCCGAGGATCAGCGTCGACGCGACGATCACGCCGAGGCTCTTCCTTTCGAACTTCAGGTGCATGAAGTACAGGGCGACCAGCAGCGCCTTGAAACCGGCGAGCGAAACGAGCCCCAGGATCAGGATCGGCCGCGGGACCTTGAGGGTCGAATACCCGACCTCCACGACCGTCACGGAGAGGAGAATCCAGAAGATCCCCATGTAGTTCGGGTGCTTGTGCTCGGTCATGGCGCCTCCTACGTCTGCGCCCGCGAAATGATGAACAGGATCGAACCCACGAAGAGGGCCGCCGCCACGAGAACCAGGAAGAGGAGCACCCGCCGGTTGGCTCGGGTGGGGGCGGCGGCGTTCACCGGTCGAGCACCATGAGGCCGAGCAGCGCCGGGAGGTACAAAACCGAAACCAGGAAGACGATCCGGGCCGCCTGGACGGATCGCTTGACCGCGAAGACGACGGAGCAGCCGACGAAGACCGCCCCGAGCCCGAGGGCGCTCCAGAGGTAGCCCGGCCCCGCCGCAGCAAAGGCACCGGCGGCGAGCGTCACCGGAATGAGCGCCGCCGCGTAAGCCACGGTCTGGCGGGCCGTGGACTTCCCGTCCGGGTCGGTCACCGGCAGCATCGGGAAGCCCCCGCGCGCGTAGTCGTCCCGGTAGATCCATGCGATCGAAAGGAAGTGCGGGAGCTGCCAGAGGAACAGCACCGCGAAGAGCGCCCAGGCCTCGCGGCCGAGCGCTCCGCGCGCCGCGGCCCATCCCATCATCGGCGGAATGGCGCCGGGTACGGCACCGACGAGCGTGCAGAGCGAGGTCACGCGCTTCAACGGCGTGTAGACGAGAACGTAGCTCGCGAGCGAGATGGCGGCGAGCAGCGCGGTCAACCCGTTGACGGAGCCGGCGAGGAGCGCGATTCCGACGCCGGAGATCGCGAGCCCGAACGCGAGCGCGTCCGTCGGGGCGAGGCGGCCCGAGGGAAGCGGCCTCGAGCGGGTCCGCGCCATCCGCGCGTCCGCGTCTCTCTCCGCCCACTGGTTGAGCGCCGACGCGCCGCCCGACACGAACGCGGTCCCCACGAGCAGAGAAAGGAAGACCGCGGGATGGAACGACGGCCCGACCGCGAGCGCATACCCGACCGCCGTCGTCACCAGGACGAGAAAGGTGATCCGCGGCTTCGTCAGCTCGACGAAGTCGGAGATGCGCGCGGGCGACGCGGCGATCGCGGTTCCGGCTACTTGCACGTCACTGTTCAGAAAGCAACATTGAGACTGCGCCGCGGCGTTCGCTGCGCGAACGGCGGCTGAGAGATTTCAAACCGGGGCTTCCGATGGCCAGCACCAGCGACGTCCCAAGCAGCAGAGCGCCGGTCGCGACGTGCGCCGTGGTGATCGCCACGTTCTTGCGGGAGACGACCGTCAGCGCCCCGAGCGCGATCTGCGCGAGAACGAGCGCTCCCAGAAAGAGGCCGGTCCTCCGGCGCCCCCCGCGGAACGCGGCGACGACCGTCGCGAAGACGAGAGCCGCGACGACGATCGCCCAGGCGCGATGCGCAAATGCGATCGCCACCGGAAACGAATCGAGCCGAGGCACGACGCGTCCGAGCGAAAGGGGGAAGTCCGGAATCGCGAGCCCGGCCTTCGTATGGCGCATGACCGCGCCGATCGCCAGCTGTAGGAAAACGGCGAAGACCGTGAGGGCCGCGAGACGCGTGAGCGGCTCCCGCTCCGCCGCCGCGGTCGGATCCCACCGGGGCGACGTGACCACGGCGATCGCGACCGTCAGGCAGAAGAAGGTCTGCGCCAGGCAGGCGTGCGCGACCGACACCGCCGTCGGCAGGAGGAAGATCACGGTCAAGCCGCCGAGGACGCCCTGTGCGACGACGGCGCCGACGGCGAGAAGGCCGAGGCGCCGGACCCAACGGCGCGGCTCCCGGCGTGCGAGCCAGACGGCGAGAACGACCGTCAGGATCCCGACGGTCGTCGCGACCATCCGGTGCCCGTGCTCGTAGAAGACGCCTCCGACCATCGGAGGCATGACCTTTCCGTACGACAGCGGCCAGTCCGGGACGGAGAGGCCCGACTCGGTCGACGTCACGAGACCGCCCGCCACGATCAGCCCGAGCGTGGCGGCCGCCGTCACGACGGCGAAGCGGTGCAGGGCGATGCTCCGCCCTTGGACGGCCTCACCCATGGGCGGTGACCGGCCTTCCCGACGGAGGCTCGTTCTGGGGCCAGTGGTCGTCGGCGCCGCGCTCCGGCGCGCTGTACTCGTACGGCCCGCGGTAAACGGTCGGGATGTCGTGGAAGTTCTCGTGGGGCGGCGGCGACGACGTCTGCCACTCGAGCGTGTTCGATCGCCACGGGTTGTCCCCCGCGGGCTGCCCGCGCCGCATCGAGAGGAAGAAGTTCAGGACGAGGATCACCTGGCCGACTCCGAGAACGAAGAGGGAGATCGTCATGAACTGGTTCATCGGCTGCAGGCCCTTCAGGTGCGCATACTGCGAGTAGTCGTAGATGCGCCTCTGCATCCCGCGCATGCCGAGGAAGTGCATCGGGAAGAAAACGCAGTTGAACGTGATGAAGGTGATCGCGAAATGGACTCTTCCCCACCGTTCGCTCATCTTCCGGCCGAACATCTTCGGGTACCAGAAGTAGAGCCCTGCGAAGGCGCCGAAGAGAGATCCTCCGAAGAGCACGTAGTGGATGTGCCCCACGATGAAGTACGTGTCGTGGATGTAGATGTCCACGGGCGTCGACGCCATGAAAATGCCGGACAGCCCGCCGATCACGAACATCGAGACGAAGCCGATCGCGTTCAGCATCGGCGTCGTGAAGTGGATCGTGCCTCCCCAGAGGGTCCCCAGCCAGTTGAAGACCTTGATGGCCGAAGGCACCGCGATGACCATGGTCGAGATCATGAAGGTCGTCCCGAGGATCGGGTTCATTCCGCTCTGGAACATGTGGTGGCCCCACACGATCCAGCCGAGGCCGGCGATCCCTAGGATCGAGTAGGCCATCGCGCGGTAGCCGAAGATCGGCTTGCGGGAAAAGACCGGCAGGATCTCCGACGTGATCCCCATCGCCGGCAGGATCATGATGTAGACCTCGGGATGTCCGAAGAACCAGAAGAGGTGCTGCCAGAGGAGCGCCTGTCCCCCTCCCGCGTTTGTCAGGGGCTGGCCCGAGATGATCAACCCCTTCGGCAGAAAGAACGTCGTGCCGAGCACGCGATCGAACAGCAGCATGATCATGGCCCCGGAGAGGACCGGCAGCGCGAGGAGGAGCAGCACCGCCGTCACGAAGAGGGCCCAGACGGTCAGCGGCAGGCGGAAGAACGTCAGCCCCGGCGCGCGCAGGTTCAACACCGTGGTGATGAAGTTGACCGCGGTCAGGAGCGACGAGATTCCCAGCACGAGGAGGGCGAGCAGCCATAGAGTCTGCCCCTTCGGCTGCACGGCGGAGAGCGGCGCGTACGACGTCCAGCCCGACTGGGCGGCACCCCCCGTCACGAAGAAGGACCAGAGGATGAGGACGGCGCCGGGCACGGCCGTCCAGAACGAGAACATGTTGAGCGTCGGAAACGCCATGTCGCGCGCGCCGATCTGCAGCGGCACGACGAAGTTGCCGAACGCGCCGATCAGGATCGGCATGATCGCGAAAAAGATCATGATCGTCGCGTGCATCGTGAAGAGCGAGTTGTAGAACTCCGGGAGCATCTGCCCGTTCGGCATCCCCTCCGGGGCGAGCTTGCCCATGAACGCGATCGGTCGCCCGGGCCAGGCGAGCTGCCAGCGCACGAGCGTCGCGAGCAGTCCGCCGATGACCAGCATGAAGAGTGCATAGAACAGGTACTGCTTCCCGATGACCTTGTGGTCCAGCGAGAAGATGTACTTGCGCCAGAACGACGTCGGCTCCGGATGGACTCCCGGCGGGAGCTCTCGGACGACGGCAATACTGCTCATGAGGCATTCTCCTTGGCTTGCTCCGCCAGCCAGCGCTCGAACTCCTCGGGCGTCTCGACGGTGACGAAGCCCTTCATGCGGAAGTGACCCAGGCCGCACAGCTCGGCGCAGGCGATCTCCCAGTGACCGACCCGCGTCGCTTCGAGCCAGATCCGCGTCGTCATCCCGGGCACCGCGTCCTGCTTCACCCGGAACTCGGGCAGGAAGAACGAGTGGATGACGTCCTTCGAGTGAAGCTCGACCACGAGCGGGCGTCCGACCGGAAAATGGAGCTGGTTCAAGGTGACCAGGTCGTCCGGCGTGCCGAGCTTTCCGTCCGGCCCGGGATATCGGATGTTCCAGGAGAACTGCTCCCCGATCACCTCGACGTGCATCGCCCCCCGCGGCATGTTCTGCTTGATTTCCGCCCAGCTGCGCCGGGAGAGGAGAGCCAGGATCACGCAGATCACGGCGGGGACGATCGTCCAGATGACCTCGAGCCGGTTCGATCCGTGCGTGTAGTGAGCGCGCCTTCCCTCGCGATGTCGATACCGGAAGAGGAAGAAGAGCAGGAGCGCCTCGACCAGGACGAAGATGGAGCCGGTGATCCAGAGGATCAGGTAGAAGAGGCCGTCGATCTTGCTCCCGAACGTCGCGACGTTCTCGGGAAGGCGGAGCCAGAAAGGAAGGGCCGAAGCGAGCGACGGCACCGCCGCCGCGCCGAGGACGCCCGAAGCGACCCGGAGCACCCGGCCTCGCGGCGCGATGCTCGCCACGGAGGCGGTCCTAACCCTTGAAGCTGAAGTCGACCGTCTTGGACTCCGATCCGCTGACCGTCACGTTCTGCGTCTGCGCGCCGTATTTCTCCTGCCAGGCCTCGATCACGTAGTTGCCGGGCGGCAGGTTCTTGATCTCGTACGTTCCCTGCTCGTTGGTGACCGCGAAGAAGGGATGGTTCAGGACGCCCGCGTAAGCCCCCATCCACTTGTGGACGTCGCACTTGAAGCGGACGGGCATCTCGACCGTGTCGAACTTCTTGATCGTCTCCATCCCCTTGAACGGCTGGCCGATGTTGAACTCCGGGTTCTTCTTCGGCAGCGCGTGGATGTTGTGGAGCGTCGAATCGCTGTTCAAGATCCTCAACGGCTGACCGGCCTGGATCCCGAAGATGTGGGGATGGTACTGGCATCCCTGCTGGTCGATCGTCACCGGCGTCGTGGGGGCCGGATAAGTGCCGGTCACCCCTTCCTTGACGTAGACGAACACCCACTGGAGCGTGTTGTTCGGATTGACCACGACTTCCTGCGAGTAGACGGGAGTCGCGTGCGCCGACTTGCAGAAGGCGTCCGCCTCCATTTTGATCTTCTCCATGGTGGGAGCGGTTCCCGCGAATGAGACCTTCCCGGTCACGGCCGCGCTGCCGGCGGCCGGCGCTCCGGCGGGCGCGGCGGCTGGAGCTCCCGCGGCCGGCGCTGCCGCGGCCGGCACCGGGGTCGCTTCCTCTTCGAGCAGGGCATCTTCGTCTTTTCCGCCGCCGCAGGCGACGAACGAGACGGGAACCGCGAGCGTCAGGAGCAGAACGAGCGCGCGCTTCGACATCGGCTCTCCTTCGAGAAAGGGGACAGACTTATTTTCTGACTACCAGGCGCGCCGCACGTCGCTTCCCAGAGCCGGGCAGATCATCGAGAATGCCGGGAAAATAAGTCTGTCCCCAAAAACCGCAATCCTGACCCCGCAAGACTCTGAACCGGGCGGATCATAGGAGAAGCGCGGACCGCATTTCAAGCCGAGCGAGGCGGGCTCTGGTATCGTGGCCCGGAGTCGTGGCTTCTGCGCGAATCGAGGCGGTCGACCTCTCGAAGTCGTTCGCGGGAGTCCCGCTCTTCGGCGGCGTTTCCTTCCTCCTCGACCGTGGAGTCCTCGCCGTCACGGGACCCAACGGCTCCGGGAAGACGACTCTCTTGAAGATCCTCGCGTCACTCATGCGTCCTTCGACGGGAACGGTTCGCGTCGAATCGGAAGGTCGAGAGCTCTCGCGCGACGAGCGGCGCTCCCGCGTGGGATGGTCCGGCCCCGATCTGGCCTTCTATCCCGAGCTGACCGCGGAACAGAACCTCGCATTCTTCCGGAGGGCGGCCGGCTTCGCCTCCGAGCGGCATGACCTCCGGACGCGCCTCGCCGCAGTGGGCCTCGACGGCTCCGGGACGGCGGTCGAACACTTCTCGACCGGCATGCGGCAGAGGCTGCGGATCGCGTTCTCGTTTCTTCTCGATCCCGATGTCGTGCTCTTGGACGAGCCGATGGCGGGTCTCGACGCCGACGGACGGGAGGCCGTCCACCGCGCCGTGGCGTCCGCGGCCCGAAGAGGTCCGGTGATCGCGGCCGCGACGGACCTGGAGGATTTGCCGCCGGCCGACGCGGTGCTCGAGATCCGCGGACGCGAAACGGTATCCGGAAAACCGAAACCGTGACGCCGACCCGGCTCGGCTTCTGGTCGCGAGCGTGGGCCGTCTGCGCCAAGGATGCTGCGCAGGAGGGGAAGCGGCGCATCGCGCTCGGATCGATCCTCTTTTTCGCGGCGACCGCTCTCGCGCTCGTCTCCTACGCGGTCGGACCCTTCGGGCTTCCGGCGGACGCGAGGGCCAGTCTCGACGCTGCCCTCCTCTGGATCATCCTCTTCTTTTCGGCGGCGACCGGCCTGCCGCGGGCCCTCGTGAGAGAGGAGGAGACCGGCACGGGCCTTGCGCTGCGCGCGGTCGCACCGGGCGCCGTCGTGATCGCCGGAAAGGCGGCGTTCAACTTCCTCCTCTTCCTCGCGATCGCCGCGCTCTCGGTTCCGACTTTCGCCGTGCTCCTCGAGTGGCGCATCGAGTCGTCGGCCGCGCTGGTCGTCGTCGTCCTGCTGGGAGGCGTCGGGCTCTCGATCGTCTCGACGTTTCTCTCCGCTCTCGTGGCCCGCGCCGGCCAGCGCAACGTTCTTTTTCTCGTCGTCTCGTTTCCCCTTCTCGCGCCTCTCCTCCTGCCGGCGATCGCCGCCACGGTCGCCGCGTCGCAAGGATCTTTCGCGGCGGCGCCGCTGCGCGTCCTCGTGGCCTACGACGGCGCAGCGACGTGCGCCGCGTATCTCCTGGCCGGAGCGGCGTGGGAGGATTGACACTGCGAATGCCGCGGGGACAGGCCCTGCGGGCCTGCACCCGCCGCAGTTCATGAGGAACGATGAAACTTCTGAAACTTCTGCTCCTTCCCTACATGGCGGCGGTGATCGCGGGCGCATTCCTCTGGGTCGAGCCGGCGGAGGGATTCCTCGGCGAGTCGTCGCGGATCGTCTTCTTCCACGTTCCGTGCGCCTGGACGGCGGCGCTCGCGTTTCTGGTGGCCGCCGGATATTCGCTCGCCTATCTTCTCTCGAGAAACGCCCGCTTCGACTCTGTCGCCCATGCCGCCGTCCGGCTGGGACTGCTCTTCGCGGCGCTGACCCTCGTGACCGGATCGCTCTTCGCGCGCATCATGTGGGGATCGTTCTGGAACTGGGACCCGAGGGAGTCCTCGTACCTGCTCCTCCTCTTTCTCTACGGGGCGTACCTCTTTCTCCGCGCGGCCGTGGATGACCCCGAGCGCCGTGCCCGAATCGCCGCCGCGTATGCGCTCTTCTCGGCGGTGCTGATGCCCTTCCTGGTGTTCGTGGTGCCGCGCGTGACCCGATCGCTCCATCCCCAGACGGTCATCAACCCGCAGGGGAAGATCCTGATGGACACTCCGACGAAGACCGTATTCTTCGCCGGGCTCCTCGGGTTCACCGCGCTCTTCCTCTGGCTGCTCGAGCTGGAAGCTCGCGGGGCGCGCGTCCGACAGCCCACGAATTGACGCCGACTCGAATCTCCGGCCGGCGAAAGCGTTGATTTCCAGAGGCAGAGAAGGAAGAATCGTTCGGTGAGCAGCCTGGGCTTTCTCGCGGCGGTCAACATCGTCATCTGGATCGGGCTCTTCTTCTACGTCTGGCGGCTCGACCGGCGCCTGACCGAACGGGAGCGGGACCGGTGAAGAGGGGATACTGGATCGCGGCCGGGCTGGCGGTCGTCTTCGTCCTTCTGGGCGTGACGTCCTTCACGAAAACGCTGACGCCGTACGTGACGTTCGACGAGGCGCGAAAGGCGCGCGGCGTCGTCCAGGTCATGGGCGGCCTCGACAAGACCAGCGATCGGTACGACACCACCACGCAGCGGCTCTCGTTCGACCTCGTGGACGAGAAGGGCCGCCGGATGCCGGTCATCTACGGCGGCATTCGCCCCGCGAACTTCAAGGACGCGATCTCGATCGTGGCCATCGGTCGCTACCACGAGGGCCGGATCGACGCCGAGAAGCTCCTCGTGAAGTGCCCTTCCAAGTACCAGGGCGCGGAAGTCGAGAGAGCGTACCGCTCCGCGCGGCCGCCGTCGAAATCGTAAGGAGCGCTCTCGCGATGTACTTCTGGCCGGGGGTCGCCGCGATCTGGGCCGCGCTTCTTTTCGGGCTCGCCTCTCTCATCGCCTACTTCCGCGTGGACCGGGGCCGAAGCGACCTCCTCCCCTTTGCCCGCGGCGCCTACGCCGCTTTCGCGACGTCGATCGTCGCGTCGTCCGCGGTCCTCCTCGTCCTTCTCCTGCAGCACCGCTTCGACGTCTCCTACGTCAACTCCTACTCGAGCCGCGATCTCCCGCTCCACTTCCTGATCTCGACGCTCTGGGCCGGGCAGGAGGGCTCCTTCCTGCTCTGGTGCTTCTGGGGAGCCTTGATCGGGCTGCTGGTCTGGCGCAGCGCGAAAGAGCAGGAGGCGCCGGTCATGATCGTCTATCTCGCGACCTTTCTCGGAACGGTCGCGATCCTCTGCAAGCAGTCTCCGTTCAAGCTCCTGCCGCCGCCGGTTCCCGAGGACGGGGTCGGACTGAACCCTCTCCTCCAGGATCCGTGGATGGTGATCCACCCGCCCGTGATGTTCCTGGGCTTCGCGTCTCTCTCGGTCCCGTTCTCGTTCGCGATCGCCGCGCTCTGGAAGAAGCGGTGGGACGGCTGGGTCACGCGCGCGATCCCGTGGGCGCTTCTGACTTTCGTGACGCTGGGGACCGCGATCCTGATGGGCGGCTACTGGGCCTACAAGACGCTCGGGTGGGGAGGCTATTGGGGCTGGGATCCCGTCGAGAACACGAGCCTCGTCCCGTGGCTCTTCACCGCCGCGCTCGTGCACGGGATGTTTCTCCAGCGGGTGCGGCAGCGCCACCGGAAGATCAATCTGATCCTCGCCTGCTCCGCCTTCGCGACGATCCTTTACGGCACTTTCCTGACGCGTTCGGGCGTGCTGGCGGATTTCTCGGTGCACTCGTTCATCGATCTCGGAATCACCGGGTGGCTCGTGGCGATCCTGCTCGCTTTCACCACTCTCTCGATCGGACTGATCGCGGCGCGGTGGAAAACGATTCCGGCCCTGGCCGAGGAAGAAACCGGACTGCTCTCTCGCGGCGTCCTCTTCGTTCTCGGGATTGCCACGTTCTGCGCGCTGGCGTTCGTGATCCTTCTCGGAACCTCGGCGCCGCTCCTGACGAGGCTGTCCGGCAATCCGTCGCAGGTGCAGACGTCGTTCTATGGGAAGACGGCGACGCCGGCGGCACTCGTGCTGCTCGTCCTGTCCGGGCTCGTGCCGTTCGTCTCGTGGAAGGCGGCGGCCGCCCGGGAGCGCCTCGGGAACGCCCGGCGATCGCTGGCGGTCGGCACGGGCGTGGTGATCCTCGCGCTGGCGCTCGGCGCGCGCGATCTCTCGAGCCTCGCCTTCCTCTTCCTGGCGGGTTTCGCGGCGGACATGAACCTTCGCGCCGTCCTGCGCAAGGCGAAGAACGGAAAGCTCACCGGAGCCGGCGGATATCTCGCCCACGTCGGCGTGGGCATCATGCTCGCCGGCATCGTGGTCTCCGGCGTCTACACCCGCTCCCAGCGGCTCACCCTCGTCCGGGACCGGCCGACGAAAGTCGGCGACAAGACGCTGACGTTCCTGCGCGTGGTGCCGGGAACCGCGACGCGCAAGCAGGCGATGGAAATCCGGGTCGAGACGGCCGCCGGCAAGGTCGGATACGCCTATCCCAAGATGTACGTGAACACGAAGACCGGCCAGCTCATGGCGAACCCGGCGATCCGCCGATCGGCGGTGCTCGACGACTACATCTCCCCGCAGCAGTACGACCCCGGCCAGCCGGAGCGGGTCGGCCGCGACGTGGCCTTGCGGAAGGGCACGACCACGAACGTCGAGGGGACCGGCTTCACGTTCCGCGAGTTCAACGCCGACCGTTCCGCCATGCTCCGGGGCGGAAAGGAAATTCTCGTGCTGACCGATCTCACGATCACCCCGCCCGACGGCGGCAGGCACGATGTGACGCTGCGCTACGTGTACCACATGGACGGAGGCGAGCCGGAAGCGCCGGAGATCGAGATCCTTGGAAGGCCGGGCGCCTTCATGAAAGTCGAGGCAGTCTCGCCGTCGGACGGTTCCGTCGTCCTTCGCGTCCGCGGCCTGGCGAAAGACCCGCGCTCCGAGTTCCAGGCCGCGACACGCGAATCACTGTCCGTCGAGGTGACGAAGAAGCCGCTCATCAACCTGGTCTGGGCCGGCTTCTACGTGATGATGGCGGGAGGGCTGCTCGCGCTCGTGAAGCGCGCGCGCGAGGCGCGCCGCGCCGTCTTCGTCGCGGAAGCGTCCCGGGAGAAAACGAGCGCGCCTCTGCCGCCCGCCGGGCGCCCCGTTACGGCGCCCGGTTCGAGCCTCCCGACAGAAGCCTGACCCTTAATCGCCTGGGGGACAGGTTCAACGAACCTGCACCCCACACCTAATCTTCCACCGGGACGGCGGCCGCTCATCCATTCGAACCCCTTCCAGCAAAAGGGGATGGGCGCCGGAACGGATCCTGCAACGTTTTTTCGTATGAGGTATTGCGACCGATTTTCACGAGGTAAGAAACCATGAAGACGAAAGTTCTCGTTCTTGCACTGTTCTCGCTTGGCGTCCTCGCCGCGACGACCGGGGCTCAGACGAAAACGATCACGATCTCGGGCTCCGGAAACCAGGTCGTGCTCGTGAGCGGCAACCTGGCCGCGTCGAAGGGGACGGCGATTGCGCTCGCCTCGACCCGGTCGTCTTTCTTCGTGCCGGGCTCCGGGAAGATCGGGCTTCAGCCGGGGCAGGTCCTCGTTCTCGGTTCGACCGGCGGGGCAACGACCGCGGCCTCCGCGGACACCGTGATCGTTTCACCGAGGATGGGGTTGACGCCGCTTTCCGCGACGGTCACGCAGCAGGTGTTTCCGGGTGATCTCGTGCGGGGGACTCCCACCGCCACGGGTCTGACCGACGCGACCGGCGGTTTCGTCATCGGGCCCAACGGGTTCCCGGTCGCAATCACGCCGGCGGCTCAAACCGTTCCGACGACGATCGGAGCGAACGGCTTCCCGACGCTCGGATCGCCGAACGCCGCTCCGACGATCGACACGAACGGCTTCCCGGCCGGAACCGGGACGGCGTTCGCGCAGACCGGCGTGACGGCGGGCACGGCGTCGACGGCGACGACCGCCACCAGCGCGACGAGTACCGCCACGACGATCCGCGTGCCGGCCACGGTCGGCACGGTCTCGACGGCGCCCCGCGCGGCTGCTTCGGCGGCGACGGCTTCGGGCATGACGGCGACGGCCGCCCCGGCAACCGCCGCGACTTCGGCATCGCCCCGCTGATCGCCGTCTAGACCTCGATCGTCGCTCCGTCGCCGGCGACGGATACGTCGGCTCCCGGCAGGCGCTCGGATGCGAGCTTCTCGAGCGCCTCCCGGAGAGCTTTCTCCCCCATCTCGATTGCTTCCTTTCCGAAATGCGAGAACACCGCGCGCCGGATTCCGTGCTTCGCGAGCCAGCCGAGTTGCGCGCGCACCGTGGTATGGCCGAGCAGGGTCCCGCTGGGGTGCCGGCGCACGAGCGTGCCTCGAAGCGTGGAGCCGTCGCCGACGTAGACGTCCGCGCCGGCGAGCGCTCCGTCCGGATTCTCGAAGGAGACGATGTCCCCGGAGTAGACGAGAACCCGCCCCGCGACCTCGAGGCGGGCGGCGATGCCGGGACAGCGGACCGAGTGGACGACGGGAAACGCCGTCACGCGCCACGGGCCCACGGAAACGGTCCTCTCCGGCTCGAGGACGACGCGCTTCGCGATCCCGAACTTTCCGGTCAGCGAGTGCGTGATCTCCGACGCGTATACGGCGGCGGCGGTCCCCTCCTCCAGCCCCCAAGCGTGATCTGGGTGCGCGTGGGAGACGAAGATCGCGTCGGGACGGATCTTTCCGAGCAGCCCTTTGCGGTTCTCGCCGAAGTCGCACAGCAGTCGGAACCCCTCCGCCTCGATCGTAAAAGCGGAATGCCCGGAGTGCTCGGGCGAGGACTCCTCGACGTAGCCTTTCGTGCCGTAGAAGTTGAGCTTCACGAGACTCCTTGTCATCTCGAGCGACCTTTCCATTGTCATCCCGAGCGCAACGAGGGATTTGACCGCGTCGCGGTCATCCTGAGCGAAGCGATGCTCGTGAGGACGACGGATTCCTCGTCGCTTCGCTCCTCGGAATGACAAGATCCCGCTCGTGAGGCTCGGGTCTCTCGAGCTCGACATCGTGCGCGGCTCCGGCTTCCGTCTGGACGGCGGGGCGATGTTCGGCATCGTTCCGAAAGTTCTCTGGGAGAAAAAGTTTCCGGCGGACGAACGAAACCGGATCCGGCTCGCGACGAACTGCCTCCTCGTCCGGGGAGGCGGTTACACCGCGCTCGTCGAGAGCGGCCTGGGAGAAAAGTGGGACTCGAAATCCCGGGAGATCTACGCGATCGACGGCGCGAGGACGATCGAAGACAGCCTCGCGGAGAAAGGCGTCCCTCCCGGGGACGTGGACGCGCTCGTGCTGTCGCACCTGCACTTCGACCACGCCGGCGGCTCCACACGCCGGGAGGATGGCCGGGCGGCGCCGGCCTTTCCGAACGCGACCGTCTATGTCCAGTCGGAAGAGCTGTCTCATGCGCGGTCCCCGAACGAGCGGGACCGCGCGTCTTACCGCCGCGAGGACTGGGAGCCGTGCGCCGACGCCGGTCTGCTCGCGGAGGTTTCGGGCGAAGTCGAGGTCCGGCCGGGACTGACGGTCGTCCCCGTCCGTGGCCACAACGCCGGCATGCAGGCGATCCGGATCGACTCGGGCGGCCGGACCGCGTTCTACTTCGCCGATGCACTCCCGACGACCGCGCACGTCGCGATCCCCTGGATCATGGGGTATGACCTCTACCCCGTCGATCTGATCGAGAACAAGAGGCGGCTCGTCGCGCAGGCGGTCGCCGAGAAGTGGCTGTGCATCTTCGAGCACGATCCGGAGGTGCCGTGGGGCACGATCGTGGAGGACGAGGAAGGAAAGAGGCTGGTCGAGGCCGCGAGCGTTTAAGGCTTTTCAAATCTCCCGCAATGCCGTCGTGATCTTCAGCCGCGCCGCCCGGGCCGCCGGGAAGAACCCTCCGATGAAGCCCATCGCCAGGGAGAAGGCGAGGCCTCCCAGGACGAGCGGAGGCGTCAGCCGGAAGTTGAAGAGGATTTCCGAGAAAGTGCGGAAGTTCATCGTCCCGGTCGGTTTCGTGATGACCAGGTTGAAGAGAACGAATGCGAGCGCGGTCCCCAGGATCCCCCCGATCAGGCACAGGAGGAGAGCCTCCACGACGAACGAGACCAGGACCGACCGGCGCGAGAAGCCGATCGCGCGGAGCGTGCCGATCTCGCGGATGCGCGCGGAGACCTGCGCGTACATCGTGTTCATGGCCCCGAAAGACGCCCCGATGGCGGTGAAGACGCCGACCAGGATCGCCAGGACCTTGATCGGGGCTCCCGTCACCATCTGCTCCTCGAAGTACTTCTTCTCCGTTTTCCCTTCGAGCTTCAGCCGCTGATCGCCTTTGACGGCCTCGATGTAGCGCCGCGCGCTCTCGGCGTCCGTCGCGCGAACGTACACGATCGAGTAGATCGGACGCTTGCTCTGCGCCTGCAGGTCCGCGACGTCCGTCCAGATCTCGGAGTCGTACGCGGATCCCGAGGCGTCGAAGTAACCGACGATCTTCCAGCGGTAGCTCCCCGACTTCAGCGTGTCGCCGATCGAGACCCCCGCGATCCGCGACGGAAGGACTTTCGAGACGATCGCCTCGTTCGTGCCGGGCCGGAACATCTGCCCTTCGACCATTCGGATCGACGGCCGCAGCGCCATCCCGGCCGAAGACGTTCCGCGAACCTGGACGTTGGTGCTCTTGCCGTCCGCCTTCGGAATGTTGACGAGCGTCAGGAGCTCGGCGGAAACGAGCGGCTGCCCGCCGGCGTCGCGCTCGATGCCGGGCAGAGAACGGATGAGATCCGCGGAGTCGCGGGTCACGACGCTCTGCATCTCCGCCTGCGACCCGACGCGCATCGTGACGACGTTCCTGTCCGAGGCGTTGGTCGAGAGCGTCCGCGTGACGCCGCTCCAGAGCGACAGGACGAAGAGAAAAACCGTGACGACGAGACAGATGACGAAGACCGTCATCCCGGTCGACACCTTGCGGACCATCAGGTTTCGGAGGTTGTACTTGAGCGGGATAGCCATTTCACCCTTCTGGGGACAGGCTTAAGCCTGCACCCGCGACTTTCACACCACCTGTCGCAGGCCGTCGACGATCCGGAGCTGGGAGGAACGGATCGCCGGGACGAAGCCGGCGAGGACTCCGACCCCGACGGAAATCCCGAAGGCAGCGAGAAGCACCTGCCAGGTCACCCGGAAGTTGATGAGAAAGGGGGCCATGGGCGTCGTCTGCATCCCCTTCACCATCCCCGGAATGATGACGAACTTCGCGAGCACGACCCCGACGAGCCCGCCCAGGAGGGACATCAGCACCGACTCCGACAGGATGAATGAGAGGACGTGACTCCTTCGGAAACCGAGCACGCGCATGACGGAGATCTCGGTCACGCGCTCGCGAGCCGACATCGCGACGGTGTTCGCGACGATCAGCGTCACCGCGAACAGGATCACGAGCGAGATCCACCGGATCAGGCCCTTGATGTTCCCCATCATCTCCATGAACTGGGCCTGAAACTGTTTCTCGGTCATCGTCTTCGTCGGCGCGTCGCTGTTCTCGAACATCCGGTCGATCGCCGCCGCGACCCGCGGCAGGTCCTGCGTCGAGGCGACCTTCATGTAGTAGATCCCGGTGACGCGATTCGCTCCGAACCACTTCGACTGGTTCAGATACTCGTTGTGAAAGAAGATGTTCGACTCGTCGCCCGCCCTGTACTTGCCGATGTAGATCAGGTCGAGCGTGACCGGGATGTAGGTCCCGCGGAGCTGTACGTGGTCCCCTTTCTTCCAGCCGAACTTCGTGACGAGGTTCTGCCCCGCGACAAACCCGTTGCGCGTCGCCTTCCACTCGGCGTTGGCCGCCGGATCGATCATGGCGTCGTCGAAGATCTTGTCGAAGAAGATCTGCGGGTCGGCGGACAGCTGTCCGAAGAAGTTCTCCGGCCGGTCGTCCTTGTAAACGCCTCCGAACCAGATCTCGGGCGAGACGGCGACGACCCCCGGGATCTGCTCGATCCGCTGACGCTGCGAGAGAGGCAGAAACGACGCGAGCCCCGTCGCGTGCTGGACGACCAGGCGATTCGCCCCCCGGCCCCCCGAAGGGTCGGCTTCCATCGCGTTCAGGAGCGACACCAGCACGACGATCAGGACCAGCACGAGAACGATCGAGCCGGTCGTCAGGACCATCCGGGTCTTCTTGCGGAAGACGTTCTTCCAGATCAGGCGGAAAAACTTCATGGCTGCTTCAGACGCGCCGCAGATGTCCGGTCTCGGTGAGCTCGTCGGACTCGAGCACGCCCTTGTCCAGATGGATCATCCGGTGCGCCCGCGATGCGGCCTTCGGATCGTGGGTGACCACGACGATCGTCTTGGCGAACTCTTCGTTCAGCCGCTTCAGAAGAATCAGGATTTCTTCCGCCGACTTCGCGTCGAGATCGCCGGTGGGCTCGTCCGCCACGAGGATGGCGGGATCCGAGACGATGGCCCGGGCGATCGCCACGCGCTGCTCCTGGCCTCCCGAGAGCTGTCGCGGGTAGTGATCCATCCGGTCGGAGAGGGCGACGATCGAGAGCGCGGTCTCGACGTGTCGGCGCCGCTCGGCCCGCGAGAGCCTGGTCAGGAGCAGCGGCAGCTCGACGTTCTCGAAGGCGGTCAGAACCGGGATCAGGTTGTAGAGCTGGAAAATGAACCCGATGGTCTGCGACCGCCACTTCGCGAGCCGGGTCTGCGAGATCGTCGAGATGTCGACACCCCCGACGAGGATGCGGCCGCGCGTGGGCTGATCGATTCCGGCGATCAGGTTCAGGAGAGTGGTCTTGCCCGAGCCGGAGGGGCCCATGAGCGCGAGGAACTCCCCCTGCGGCACCCGGAGGGCAATGTCTTTCAAGACCGGGATTTCGAGCGCGTCCCGGTGATAGACCTTTTCGACGTGATCGAGAACGATGATGTCGCTCATTTCTTTTTCTCCGGCCGAGCTCATGATTTCTCTCCTTCGACCCGCACCCGGTCGCCGTCGTGGATCTCGCCCGAAGAGGTGGAGACGAGCCGCTCCCCTCCCGAGAGACCTTCCACGATCTCGACCTGCCCCTGGGTCTCCGCGCCGGCCTTGACCGGCTGAAACTTCGCGCGCCCCTCGACGATCCGGAAGACGCCCGTCCGGCCATTCACCGTCCGGATGGCCGACCTCGGGATCAGGACCCGCGTGCGGCCGGTCCTCCCCTGCGTCGGCTCCGCCGTGAACGAAACTCGCGCCGAAAGATCCGGCAGGATCTTCTCGTCCGCGTCGAGGAACGCGACCTTCACGCGCACCGTCGCCTTCTGGCGGTCGGCGGCCGGGACGATCTGCCTCAGAAACCCGTGATACGTCTTGTCGGGCACCGCGTCGAGAGTAATCTCGGCCGGCTGTTTCGGGCCGAGCTTCGAGAGGTTCGCTTCATTCACGTCCGCCCCGACATAGAGCGTCGAGAACTCCACGAGCGTGACGATCGCGCCGCCCGAGCCTCCGCCCGAGGGGGATGAGCCGAACGGCGAGACCGCCTCGCCGACGAAAGCGCGCTTCGCCGTCACGACGCCGGCGAACGGCGCCCGGATCACGGTGTAATCGAGGAGCGCGCGGACGTACCGGACGCCCGCCCGGCTCGTCGCCTCCGCCGCCACGGCGGCGTCCAGCGCCTGTTTCGGCGAAAGCCCCTGCGCGTGCAGGGAGCGCTGCCTCTCGAGCTCCGCGCGCGCATTGACCCACGAGGCCTCTTTTTCGGCGAGCTGCGCGTCCAAGTCGGTGTGGTCGAGGCGCGCGATGACGTCCCCGGTCTTGACCCTCGAGCCTTCGGTCACGCTCAACTCCGTGATCCGGGAAGTGATCTTCGGGGAAAGATCCGCCTTGCGCTCCGCCTCGACGTAGCCGGTCGACGTCAGGAGGGTGGTCGCCTGGCCCTCGGTCAGGACAGACGCCGTCACCGCCTCGACGGTCCTCGGGCGAAGGGTCCTTCCCGCCAGCAGCCAGGCGGCGGCCCCGGCCGCGACCACCACGATCGCGCCGCCGAAGAGCCATCCCTTCGGCCGGCCGGACTTCTCCGGCTCCCTCCGGATTCGGAGGGCCGAGAGATCCGGGGCGGGACGGGGGTTCTCCTGGCTCATTTCTCGGAAGCCGCCCATTCTATTCACTCCCCGGACGGAATAAGGATGCGGGTGCAGGCCCGCAGGACCTGTCCCCGCGACATGCTCTCGGCGCGGAACGTGCAACAATCCGGGGTATGCGGCTTCTGGCACGCATCGTCGCCGTCGCGATCTTCGCCGCGCTCCTCGCGCCAGGGCCAGGCCGTGCCGCGGGCGCCGGTGAGGCGATGGTTTACCGGATCGAGCTCGCCGGCGGGCAGCAAATCCTGGCGCGCACTCCGCCCGTTCCGCGCGCGACGCGGCTCGTTTTCGCGCGGTATCCGGACGGCGCGCTCATGAGCTTGAAGCGCTCCGACATCGAGCGCGTCGTCAGCGTCCCGGTCCCGAAG
>Ga0066709_100000068_pt1 | contig 35821 bp, 30 predicted proteins | sample GraSoiAngelo_158_FD_79665 | JGI IMG/M metagenome (GOLD analysis project Ga0066709, IMG submission 79665) | Grasslands soil microbial communities from the Angelo Coastal Reserve, California, USA - 14_1009_16_30cm | ecosystem: Environmental > Terrestrial > Soil > Grasslands | place: USA...
ATTCGCTCGGCACGCTGATCCTCGCGTACCCGACCTTCCTGGTCCCGTTCGTGACGTGGCTGCTCATGGGGTTCTTCCGTTCGATCCCGCGCGAGCTGGAGGAGGCGGCGCTGGTCGACGGCGCCACGCGCGTGCAGGCGATGGTGCGGGTGGTCCTGCCGCTGGCGGCGCCGGGGCTGCTGGCGGCTGGCCTCTTCTGCTTCACACTGTCCTGGAACGAGTTCCTCTACGCGCTCATCTTCATCGCCGACGACAGCTTGAAGACGTTGCCCGTCGGTCTGTCGGAGTTCGTGGTCTCCGATTTCGCGTTCTGGGGCCAGCTGATGGCGGCGGCCGCGCTGGCCTCGTTGCCGGTGATCGTGGTCTACATTTATCTGCACAAGTACATGGTGCAGGGGCTCACGGCGGGCGCGGTGAAGGGGTGAGCGGAGAGCACGGCGGATGAAGGCCGGATAGCGGGGGAACGATGAGCGAGACGACGACGGCGTACCAGGACTGGGACGCGCGCTGGCAGAGCGACGAGGGGCGCGCCGCATGGCTGACCCCCGATCCGAACGTGGACGTCTGGGCCCGGCGGATCCGAGCGCGAGGCGGGACGACGGCGCTCGACCTCGGCTGCGGCGTCGGCCGTCATACCGTGCTCCTGGCGCAGCTCGAGTATCGGACTGCCGGGCTCGACGCCAGCGAGACGGGGCTCGATCACACCCGCCGCGCGCTGGCGGGCCTCGGCCTCGGCGCCGATCTCCGCCGCGGCCACATGACCGCATTGCCGTTCGCGGACGGTGTGTTCGACTATGTGCTCGCGCAGAACGTGATCTACCACGGCGACGGGCTCGCGGTGCGAAGCGTGCTCGCCGAGATCCGGCGCGTCCTCCACCCGCACGGAATCTTTCAGGGGACCATGCTGTCGAAGCGCAATGCCCGCTACGGCAAGGGCGACGAGATCGCGCCCGATACGTTCGTCGATCGCGACGCTGGCGGTGACAAAGCGCACCCACACTTCTATTGCAGTGCCCTGGAGCTCGTCACCCTGTTCGACGGCTTCGAGGTCCTGGCACTCGAGGACCGCGAGCAGAAGGGGCCCGGCACGTGGCACTGGCACGTCGTGGCCGAGCTCGGGGCGAACGCCGAGGTGATGCGGAGGCATCCATGACGACGACGCGTCCGCCGCGCGGCCTTCGGAGCGCCGGCGCGATCGCGTAGATCCCCCCGCTCGACGACACAATCGTCGCCGCGGCGCGCTTCCACCGGCCGGTAGTGTCTGAGTTCGGCCGACACACAACCGCCCGCCCCATCGTTTTGGCTCGCCCGCACCTTAAAATGGTTATTGAACCAATGCATTTCTGGAAAGCGAGCCCGCCGGTGAGCGGCGGACGTCGGCAAACGAAGCTCGAGGTACTCGCTGTGAGCCTTGCAGTTCTGTTGGCCTCCGGCCCTGCCTGCTCAGCCTTCGGAGCGGCCGTGCTGTTCTCGACCCTGGCCAAAGGACTCCAGAGCGGCGTCCGTGAGCCGATTCAGCTCGTCATTCGCACCCGTGCCGAGTGGGCCGCCTTCTGGGCGAGGCATGCGCGGGGCTCGGCGGCGCCTCCGCCCGTGGATTTCTCGCGGGACATGGTCGTGGCGCTCTTCATGGGGGAACGGGGGACGGGCGGCTACGAGATCGAGATCACGAGGGTCGAGCGGGTCGAGTCGGGCCTGGTCGTTCAGTATCGGCGCACGAGCCCCGATCCAGGCGCCATGCTCAGCCAGGCGCTCAGCCAACCCTTTCACCTGGTCAAGCTTCCCCGCAATGACGGGCCTGTCATCTTCGTCGCCGAGGGTTCGCCGCGATGATTGCCCGGCCGCCGCGGCACGCGGTCTCGCTCGCCTGGCTCGTCCTTTTGCTCTCGATCGCTCTCCTGGGTTCCACCGCCTCCGCTCAACCGTCACCTCGCTATGCGCCGGACACCCTGCTGGTCAGATTCCGGGACTGGACGCTGCCCCAGGAGAGAGCGCACGCTCACGCCTTTGCAGGTGGGGCCGTCCACAAGAGCTTCACCGTCGTCGAAGGACTTCAAGTCGTGAGAATCCCGCGTGGGATGCGGGTCAAGGACGCCATCGAGCTCTATCGGCGCCACCCCGCCGTGCTCTACGCGGAGCCGAACTGGATCGTCCACAGGCAGGCGATGCCCAACGATCCGTTGCTGGGTCAGCTCTGGGGGCTCAACAACGCCGGCCAGAGCGGCGGGGTGCCGGGCGCAGACATCGGTGCCCTCGAGGCGTGGAATCTGACGACCGGAAGCAGCGACGTCGCCGTGACGGTGATCGACTCGGGGATCGACGCGAACCACCAGGACCTGTCCGCGAACATGTTTCACAATGCCCTCGACTGCAACGGCAACGGGATCGATGACGACGGCAACGGCCAGATCGACGACTGCTTTGGCATCGACACCGTCAACCACGACTCGAATCCCGTGGACGACAACAATCACGGTACCCATGTGGCCGGCACGATCGGAGCGGCCGGGAACAACGACGTCGGGGTCGTCGGCGTCAACTGGACGGTGCGGCTGATGGCCTGCAAGTTCCTGACGGCCAGCGGGAGCGGCAGCACGGCCAACGCGATCGCGTGCCTGGAATACGTCAAGCTGATGAGGGATCGTGGCGTCAACATCGTGGCCACCAACAACAGCTGGGGCGGCGGCGGGTTCTCGCGGGCGCTCTTCGACGCCATCGAGGCTCATCTGCAACGCGGGATCCTCTTCATCGCCGCCGCGGGGAACAGCGGATCCCTCGACAACGACACGACGCCCTTCTATCCCGCCGGCTACGATTTGCCGAACATCATCTCGGTCGCGGCCACGACGCGCACCGATGGGCTGGCATCCTTCTCGCACTTTGGCCGGCAAACCGTCGATCTCGGCGCCCCCGGCGAGGAGATTCTCAGCACGACCCCCGGCAACACCTACAGCGTGTTCAGCGGGACGTCGATGGCGACACCCCACGTCACCGGCGTGGCGGCGTTGCTACGGGCACAGGACCCGTCACGTGACTGGAAGGCCATCAAGAATCTGATCCTGGCCGGCGGCGACACCCTGTCGGCGCTCGAGAACACCGTGACGCAGAAGCGACTCAACGCCCACGGCGCCCTGAGCTGTTCCAGCTCCACGGTCCTCTCGAGACTTCGCCCGATCGGTCCCAGCATCACCGGCGTCGTCGGTACGCCCATCGATCTCGCCGCCTTGCACATCAACTGCGCCAGCCCGAATGGCAACGTCGTCGTCGGCGTGGACCCGGGAGGCCAAACCGTCGCGCTCGTCGACGACGGTCTCGGAGCCGATCGCGCGGCCGGCGATGGCGTCTATTCCGGACGGTGGACGCCCTCGTCGGGCGGGACCTATACCCTGACATTCCCCGGCGGCGATACCGTCACGGTGCAGGTCCTCGCGAGCGGGAATTACAGTCCGACCCCGACGGCCTTCAACTACCGGACCATCGCCGGCACCAGCCTGAACCTGGACAACGATGCCTCGGCGGCGATCGTGTCACCGTTCCCGATCCTGTTCGGCAACGGGAGCTTCAGCACGATCTTCGTCGCCAGCAACGGGACCGTGAATTTCACCGCGCCATTCACTACCCCCCTCCAGGCGCCCATGCCCACCTCACAAATCACCACCCTGATCGCGCCGTGGTGGGACGACCTGGTCCCGGTCGCCTCGACGAGCCAGAACGTCTTCTGGGCCGTGACGGGCGTCTCGCCGAACAGAGAGCTGATCGTCGAGTGGCGGGATGTGCGGCATTCTGACTGCCAGTCCAGTGGCGCCGCCACGATCAAGTTCCAGGTCGTGTTCTTCGAGACACGCAGCAGCTTCCTGTTCAACTATGCGGATACCGCCTTCGGCGGGGCGTGCGCCGCTGACGATCGAGGCGGCTCCGCGACCGTCGGTGTTCAGCTACGCACGCAGCTCGGCGCCCAGTACAGCTTCAACACCCAGAGCCTGAGTGACGGCCTCTCACTCCTGTGGGCCCTGGCGCCGCCCGCAACGATCAGTGTCAGTCCGAGCTCTCGGAGCTTCGGCAGCGTCCCGCTGGGAAGCTCGGAGGACCGAAGCTTCACGGTGCAGAACGTCGGCGGCGGCGTCCTTTCCGGGAGTGCGACCGTCGGGATCCCGTTCTCCATCGTCTCGGGAGGTGCCTATTCGCTCGCGATGGGCCAGAGCCAGCTGGTGACGGTGCGCTTCACGCCGAGCGCGATCGGAACGTCGAGCAGCGCGGTGGCCTTCAGCGGAGCCGCGGGAACCACCCGAGCGGTGAGCGGGTCCGGCATCTCGGTGTCGCCGCTCGCGCCCGGTGGCCTGGCGGCGACGCCCGCCTCGTCGAGCCAGATCAATCTGGCCTGGCAGGACACCAACGGCAACGAGACCCAATCCCGGATCGAACGGAAGACCGGGGCAGGAGGGACGTTCGCACAGATCGCCACGCTCGGCGCGAACGTCGCCGTGTACACGGACACCGGACTGATCCCGAGCACCACGTACGTCTATCGGATCAGAGCGTGCAATACGGTGGGTTGCTCCGGCTATTCCGGCGAGGCGACGGCGACCACCTTTCCGGCCGCCGTCGCCCTCAGCGTGGCCGTCAGGGGATCGGCCGCGGGCACCGTCACGAGCAGCCCGAGCGGCCTCAGCTGCGCGTCGAGCTGCGCGGCCAACTTCACGTCCGGAACGCTGGTGACGCTGACGGCCGCGCCAGGGGCCAGGGCGCGCTTCAAGAGCTGGAGCGGAGCCTGCACCGGAACGGCGACGACCTGCACCGTGACCCTGAACGACGCCCGGTCGGTGACGGCGACGTTCGCGATGATCTTCACCGACGCGACCGCCTCGGATCTGTTACCGAATGGGGCTCCGATCAAAGCGGCGCACTTCACCGAGCTTCTCGATGCGATCAACTCGGCCCAGCCCGGGACGAATCTGAGCTGGCCGGCTCCGGCACCGGCCGTGGGCGGGACCGTGCGGGCCGTCCACGTGCAGACGCTTCGAGGCGCCCTGAGCCTCACGACCGTGACTGCCAACAGCGTGATCGCCGCGCAGCACATCAACGAGATCCGCCTGAAGATCCGCTCGCTCGAGTAGCTCCGGCCTTCTGATAGACTACGCCCGCTCGTAGCCGGGGCGAGGGAGGCCGCGCGATGAAATTCGGACTGCACTCCGTCAATCTCCACACCTGCGGGTACCCCGACGCGGCCGCGCGCCTCGGCCGGGCGGCCGAGGCCGCCGGCTTCGAGTCGCTCTGGGTGGCGGACCACGTGGTGCTGCCCGATCCGCCCGTGCCCGGGCGTCCGATGGCGCCGGACATGCGGCTGCTCGATCCGATCGTCGCGCTCACGTTCCTGGCCGCGCATACCCAGCGCATCCGGCTCGCCACCGGCGTGATCATCCTGCCGCAGCGCCAGGCCCTGGTGCTCGCCAAGCAGCTGGCGTCGCTCGACGTGCTCTCGAACGGCCGGTTGATCTTCGGGCTCGGTGTCGGCTGGTGCGAGCCGGAAATGCGATCGGTCGGCGCGCCCTTCGCCGAGCGTGGCCGTGTCGCCGACGATTTCCTGGCCGCGATGCGCGCCGTGTGGACGCAGCCGAAGCCGTCGTATCGCGGTCGCTATGTGTCGTTCGAGGGGATTCAGGCGATGCCCCGCCCGGTGCAGACGCCGACGCCCCCGATCGTCGTGGGCGGACGGACCCCGCCGGCGTTCCGCCGCGCGGTGACCCAGGGCCACGGCTGGTACGGGTTCGGACTGGACGTCAACGACACGCAGAAGTTCGTCAATGAGCTGCGCGAAGCCGGGAAGAAGCATTCGCGGCCGGCAGAGCTCGGGAGGCTCGAGATCAGCGTGACGCCGCCGGGCTACGACCTGCCGGACAAATCGAGGCTCGATGCCTACACGGCGGCCGGTGTCGACCGGCTCATCCTGAGGCCGCGCCCCGAGATGGACGCCGCGGCGCTCGAGCGCTTCGCCGCCGAGACCGGCCGCACTCTCGGCCTCACGCGGTCCTGAGCCGATGAAGATCGCGCGCGTCGAGGCGCTGCACTGCGACGCCGGCTGGCGGCCGTGGACGTTCGTGCGCATCGAGACCGACGACGGCCTGGTCGGCTGGGGCGAGTGCAGCGACAACCGGAGCCCGCACGGCCTCGCCGGCTCGGTCCGCGATCTCGCCGATCTCCTGGTCGGGCAGGACCCTCGGCCCGTCGAGCGCCTCTACTGGGACATGCTGCGCCGGATGCGCCAGAACAGCAGCGGCGTCTCGCACAAGGCGATGGCCGGCATCGAGCTGGCGCTGTGGGACATCAAGGCCAAGGCGCTCGGCGTGCCGGTGTACGAGCTCTTCGGCGGCCCGCTGCGCGACCGGGTGCGCCTCTACTGGTCGCACTGCGGGACGACCCGAGCGCGCATGGGGACCTTCCTCGGGACACCGCCGCTCCGGACCTACGACGACATCGCGGCACTCGGCCGCGAGGTGGTCGCGCGGGGATTCACCGCGCTCAAGACCAACATGGTCATCCCCGGCGAGCCCGCGACCGTATATTTTCCGGGGTTCGCCAGCGGCATCAACACGACCGACGGCGCGCCGACGGTAGAGATTCTCGACGCCATCGATCGGCTGATCGGCACCCTGCGCGGCGCGGTCGGTCCGAACGTCGGCCTCTGTCTCGACCTCAACTACAACTTCCGCACCGAGGGCGTGCTGCGGATCGCCAAGCTTCTCGAGCGCTACGACATGCAGTGGGTCGAGTACGACAACTGGGACCCGGACGCGCTCCTGCAGATCAAGCAGTCGACCTCTACCCGCCTGGCCTCGTGCGAGAGCCTGGTGACCTTGCGCCAGTACCGGCCGTTCCTCGAGCGCCACGCGGTGGACGTGGCGATCATCGACGTGCCGTGGAACGGCTTCTCGCAGGCCGTGCAGATCGGACGGCTGGCAGAGGCGTGCGAGATCAACATCGCGCCGCACAACTACTACAGTCACCTGGCCGACCTCCACTCGCTCCATCTCTGCGCCGTGCTCCCCAACGTTCGCATCATGGAGATCGACATCGACGACGTGCCGTGGAAGGGGCCGCTCGTCACGAAGCTGCCCCAGATTCGCGACGGGCACATCTGGTTGACCGATGCGCCGGGCTGGGGTGCCGACATCGACGAGCGCGTGTTGCGCGAGCATCCCTGGCCGCGGCCGGGCGACGGCGGCCCTCAGCTCTTCTACGGCATGGACCCGGGGCAGATGACCGCACGCCCGGGATGACGGTTCGTCTCTCTCCCACGTGTCCCGGGCGACGGGCACCCTGCCCATCATTCTGGGCAGGGCACGAGGTGACGCCCAGGGCGATGTTCATGAAGTCCCCACGCAGTCGTCATCGTTGTCGATTCTTGCCCTGGCATCTGGGCTGCACCCTGCTCGAGCATGCTCCGCGTCGTGCAAGCGCACGTCGACATTTCCCGGCTGGCCAGATTCCTGGGTCTGGGTCTCATGCTGTTCTTGCCTTCCGCAGCGCACGCTCCGAATCTGAGCGCCGGCCTTCCCTGGGCTCTGGCACCGGTAGAGGTCTGGGCACGGGGGTTTCTCCAGCCGAGGGGTGTGGTCGTGGACTCGCAGGGCGTTGTCTATGTGAGCGACCGCGCGACCGGCACCATCACGAGCATCGCCTCGGATCGGTCCACCGCTGTCGTGGCCCGCGGCCTCGAGCGACCCATCGGGCTGGCTTTTGATCTCGAGGGCCGGCTCCTCGTCGCTGAGGAGCGGGCCGGACGGGTGGTGCGGCTGGAAACCGACGGCACGCGCACCCCGCTAGTGTCCGGGGTCAAGCAGCCGCGCTGGCTGGACGTAGGCGAAGACGGGACGCTGTTCATCGCTGCCCGGCGGCTGACGCGCGGCACTGACCCTGAGCCGGACGACGAATCAGCCGAACCCGAAGTGATTCTGTCGCGTGATCCGACCGGAGCGCTCACGCTCTTCGCGGACGGGTTCCGAGGTCTTCGAGCGGTGGTGGCTGGTGATGGAGTGCTCTACGCGGCCGCGGCCGGTCGCCGGGGCGAGGTGCGGGACGACGGCGTGGTCTATCGGATTCCAATTCTGCCGGACGGCCACGCCGGCGTTCCGACTCCGCTCGGTCCCTTGGACAGCTTCAAGAATCCGGTGGCGCTGGCGCAGGATCGGCTGGGGGCACTGTTCCTGACGACCAGAGAGCTCAACCTGCACGAGGACCGGACCAGGCGCGCGATCGCGAAGCTCCACCAGGACGGACACGTGAGCTCGTTCGCTGACGGACTGGATCAGCCGCAGGGCCTGGCGTTCGACGCGGCGGGCAACCTGTACATTGCCGATGGAGTCTCCCCCGGGCGCGTTCTCCGCTTCCGCGCGCCGCCAGCGCCCGAGTTGAGTCCGCTCCCAGCCGTCACGAATGAGCCCTCGATCCAGGTGCGCGGAATCACGCAACCCCAGGCGCGAGTGGATAGCCGCATCGATGGTAGAGACACCCTGTTCACGACCCAAGGTGACCCCGGTGGACAGTTCGCGCTGACGATCCCGCTGGCGCCGAACACTGAGAATACGCTGGAGGTCTTCGCCACTGCGCGAGGGGGCGAAGGGCTGACGGGGCCGCCGGCAGAAGTCACGGTCAGGCATGACGACGTGCCCCCGGAGACCGCCATCACCGGCGGACCGGGCAGCCCGACCAGCGAATCTACCGCCAGGTTCACCTTCACCGGCACCGACGACGTCACGCCGCCCGACACCCTGCGGTTCGCCTGGAGGCTGGACAGCCAACCCTTCAGTGCGTTCTCCTCCGAGGCGTCCGCCGCATTCACCGATCTCGCGGACGGGGCGCACACCTTCGAGGTCGTGGCGCAAGATCAGGCCGGGAATGTCGATCCCACTCCGGCGACGCGGATGTTCACGGCGAGCCGTTTCCAGGTCACGCTTGTCGAGCCGGCCCCTGGGGCCACCGTCCTGGCCGGGCTGCGCCTCGTCCGCGGCGCGGTCGCAGCGGGCGGCCGCGAGATCGGAGTGACCGTCAACGGTGTGGCCGCCGCGGTCCACGGAAACACCTTCGCCGCGCTCGTCCCGGTGAGCGCGGCGACCACGAACCTTCAGATCGTCACAACCACCGCCGCCGGGACCACCGCCAGCCAGGAGGTGCCCGTCACCGTCGCGTCCGCCCCGGACTCCCCGTTCGTGTTTCTCGCCAGTCCCTGGAGCGGGGTGGCCCCGCTGACGGTGAGCTTCACGCTCCTCGGCGTCTCGGCGCCCGCCACCGTCGAGGCCGATTTCGACGGCAATGGCCGTGTTGACTACACGGGCCAGCGCCTGGAGGGACAGGTGTTCACGTACGCCCAACCCGGACTTTACTTTCCTCTTGTGGCCGTGACGGACGCCCAGGGGCAACGGACGACCGTTCCCGCCGTCATCCAGGTATTCGATCGCGCCGTCCTCGACACTCTCCTCAAAGCCAAGTGGGCGTCCATGAAGGACGCGTTGCGGCGGGGAGACATTCCGCAGGCCCTGACGCACGTCGCGGTGCGGTCGCGCACTCGATACCAGCAGGCCTTCACCACGTTGATCCCGGACCTTCCGACCGTCGATTCAATCCTCTCCGATCTGACGTTCATCCGTGTTCGAGGCCTGGAAACGATCTTCGAGATGAATCGAACAGACGCCGCCATTCTCAAATCCTTTGAAGTACGGTTTCAGGTCGACTCCGACGGTCTCTGGCGTCTTCGATCGTTCTGACCGCATGAACATCGGGCTCATCGTTTTGGCCTTGATGGTCGCGTCCGTGTTCCGTCTTGCACTCGTGGACCCCGCTGAAGCGGCCGGTCCGTGGCAGGCCCAGGTGGTGAGCGCCGAGACGAAGCAGCCGCTCGAGGGCGTCGTGGTCCTGGCCTGGTGGACGAGGCACGTCCGGAGCCTCGGCGGACCGAGCGAGGAGTACCGCGACTCCCAGGAAGTCCTCACCGACAAGGACGGTCACTTCACCATCGCTCCGCGATGGTTCTTCAGTCTCAATCCGTTAGTGTTCTTCCGCGGGCCCTTCTTCGTCTTGTTCAGACCCGGCTATGGAGACTTCCGGTGGCCGGGCTATGAGGGATCAGAAGGATGGCTCAAGGAAAAACAAAAAGCACTCCAGACGGCCGCCCAATTGCTGCAGCTCGATGGCATTGTCCTTGAAATGTCTCACCTGCAGAGCATTGACCAAAGGCGCGAGTATCTGGGGAAGCTACGAAGTGACTATTCGGTTGTTCCTCTCGAACAGAGATCGCTTCTGCAACGTGCAATCGTCGAGGAGCGAAGAGCGCTCGGATACCGCAGTCAGATCTATCAGCGATGAGGTGCGTGATGGCTCCGTCAGAGAGGCGTATCGCGACTCCAGGCCTGGCTAGTTTGATGAGTCTCGGCTTGCTGTTAGGCATCGCCGAGCCTGTTGGTTCCTATGAACCCGAGACCCACAGGGAGATCAGCGCTACTGCGATCAATCGGTCGAGCCTGGACGACGTCCTGAAGACTCAGTACGGCGTTGACGAAGGAATTCTATTCGCGATCAACGGGGAAAACGTGCGCACCTGGGTGGAGATCGGAGCGGTCCGAGAGGACGTTCCACCATTCCGGTCGCTCAATCACTTCCACAATCCGCTCAAGCCCTGGGCGCAGGCGGGCGGGCTTCTCGGGCAATCGTCTGTCTACTGGCAACAGACTCTTAATCAGGGTATCGGCGGAACGTGGTCTTGGCCGATGGCGCGCCAACGGCTTTTCGACTTCTTGACTCTGCCGAGTCCGGTCGCGCGAGAGCAAGCGCTCGCTGATACTGCCCGGGCCCTCGGGCACGTGATGCATTTGGTGCAGGACGCTGCCTCACCTGCACATACCCGCGAGGATCCGCATCCGATTCACGACGGCTATGAAGCCCGTATTGAGGAGTTACGGGCGAGCCTCGACGCCGCTCTCCGATCTCGCTTCGAGGGTCTCCTGGCCGCCCCGTCGATCTTGCCGGCAACCTCGGTCTTCACTCCAACGGGAGATCCTCAGGCGCCGGTTCCAGTGGCCAGGTCGATCGACAGCGACACCTACCGGGGAACCGTGCAGTCGTATGCAATCGGAGCCCAAGTCGGCCTGGCTGAATACACCAATGGCGGCTATGTAAGTGATGACACGATTTTCCTGGACTTCGCGCTTCCTCGACGCGAGAGCCTGGGCGCGGGATTCTTCGATCCCCCGGCCGGCACTTCCGGCGCGAGGCAATATTTCCCGAAGGTCAGGGAGGGCGATGCCATTCCGCACTTTGTGGCGGAGGGCGCGCTGCTCGAGCGTCTCCGGTTCCGGGGGCAACCGCTCGGCGGTTTCATCCTCGACGACAAGGTCTACGAGGACTACGCTGTCCAGCTGCTGCCACGTGCCGTGGGCTACTCGGCCGCCCTGCTGAACTACTTCCTCCGGAGCAATTTCGATTTCACGATCGAGCCGAACGGAAACGATCCTGCCAGGCGCGACTTGACGATACGCATTCCTCCTTCGCTCTCCGCTGAGACCATGGACGGGACGTTCACCCTGTACGCCGACGACCGGGACGGTATACGGAGCCCGGTCCCTGGGGCATCCATCACAGCAGCCTTACCCAGAGGAGCGTCTGCGCAGACCGTTTTCACTCCTGCCTCTGGCGTCCGGGCGTACGTCCTCGTCTTCCACGGTACCCTCGGCAATGAGCCGGCGGCGGTGGCCGGCAAAGTTTCGCCCGTGGGGCCCTTCGTGTTCGCGATCCAGGGAACAGCCGAGTTTTCGGGCGAAGAGGAGCGGGCCAGCGTCATAGAGGTCGACACCCCCTCCACCTTCAGAGCCGTGGAGAGGCGGTCCAAGGACGCGCGGAAGCAGCGGGCGAAGGGCACGTTCTTCTCTCCCGTGACGAGCGACCCCGGTCAGCACCTGAAGCGGGTGTCGCTGGAGTTCGATCCGCGGATGGTGGGCACGGGGCCTGTGCAGTTCCTGCTGGATGACGTGGACGTGGGCGTCGAGTGGAATCAGGCAACCTCTACCGTTCAGGACCCGAACAGGTGGGAGATTCGTGTCGACCTGCCGGCCTACTATGGTGGTGGCGGAGGAATCCTCGTACCGAACGTTCCCCGGTTCGTGGTGATCGAAACGATGGGCGGAGTCAAGATCAAGACTCCTCTTGTCTGGTGGCGAAGCGTCAGCTCACTCGCCGAAGCCAGGGCGGCGCAAGAGACCGTCACGGCGTGTCCGCTGGAACTGCGATGCGAAGAAGTGGTCAGCAACGGCACCGTCTTGCAAGCGCTCGTGTTCTTCGGTGACGGCAATGGAGAGGGGCGCGATAGAACACCGACGGGCCAACGTCATCCCCTGACGGCCGTCCATACTTCCGTTGGCTTCACCCCGACCGGGGTGGTCGCTGGTTACGGCGTGGGAACCGTCGACCAGAGCGGGAATCTCAACTGCTTCACCGGATGCACACCGGCTGCTTCGTGCTCGACCAGCACCGTCAACATCTTCGCGGCATCGGCCAGTCAGGGGCCCGTGTGGACCAAGGATGAGTTTTTCATCGGCCTCGGTGACTTGAGCGGCGGGCGGAAGCCCGCGAACACCTGCGTGCGGCCGAATCCGGCACGGCCCGCAGCCCCGGACCTCCCTGAGTTACGCTTCCGACGTGACTACCTGCCACCGGATCAGAGTCGGTTTCAGGAGTTCGCCGTGACGCCCCCGGAGTACGAGATCACACTCAAGTGAACGCACCGAATAGGAGGTCGAGATCGATGGCGGGCGGTGGAAGCCTCTTCGCCTTCCTCTTCCTCTTCGGCCTGGCGCTCGTCGGCGCCGCCGGGTGCGTCTATCCCGGGGCGGACGTGCCTTATGTGCAGACCCCGGACGAGGTCGTGGTCGAGATGTTGCAGCTGGCCCGCGTGGACCGGAACGACGTCGTCTACGACCTGGGCTCGGGCGACGGACGGCTCGTGATCGCGGCGGCGCGCGACTTCGGCGCGCGCGGCGTGGGTATCGAGATCGATCCGCGACTGGTCGCCCAGAGCGCCGAGTCGGCGCGGCGCGCGGGTGTCAGCGAACGCGTGAGATTTCGCGAAGGGGACCTCTTCCAGACCGAGCTCGCCGACGCCACCGTGGTGATGCTCTACCTGTCGCGCGAGCTGAACTTGCGACTACGGCCGAAGCTCCTGCGAGAGCTTCGGCCCGGCGCGCGCATCGTCTCGCACGTGTTCGACATGGGCGACTGGGTGCCGAACCGGACGATCCGCGTCGAGGCCCGAGAGCGTTCCGCGCAAGTCTTTCTCTGGATCGTTCCGCCGAAGTCCTGAGCAGCGGCGAATCCGAATCCTCCGCGACTGAGCGAGCTGATTTTTTGTGCCGCGGAGAGGAACTCGCTTGCCGGGGTCACGCCTCAGGCGTAGACGCGCTCGATCCGGCTGCCGACGCGACAGACGATCTCCCAGGGAATCGACCCGATGGTGTCCGCCATCTCGCGGGCATCGATCCGGTCGCCGCCCTGACGCCCGATGAGCACGACCTCGTCGCCGGGCGAGACGTCGAGACCGGTCACGTCCACCATGAGCATGTCCATGCAGACCGATCCCACGATCGGCGCGCGGCGGCCTCGGATCAGGACGGCGCCGCGGCCCGCCAGCCTGAGGTCGAGCCCGTCGGCGTAGCCCGCCGGCACGATCGCGATCGTCGTCGGTCGCCCGGCGGTGAAGCGAGCGCCGTAACCCGTGACCTCGCCGGCGCGCAGGCCCTTGACGGCGGTCACGCGGCTGGCGAGCGTCATCACCGGCGTCAGCGCGATCGCGGAGACGAGGGGCGGCGGCACGATACCGTAGAGCAAGAGGCCCGGACGCACGCGATCGAACCACACGCGCGGGTCGCGCACGAGCGCGGCGCTGTTGGCCGCGTGGCGGTAGCGCGGGTGCGCGCCGAGCGCCCGCACGTCGGCGAGCACCTGCTCGAAGCGCCGGCGCTGCTCGTCGAAGAGCGTCGAGCCGGGATCGTCGGCCGTCGCGAAGTGCGTGAAGACGGCGTCGAGGTCGAGGTTCTCGCTCCGGAGCAGCTCGGGCAGCGTGCGCCGCAGGTTGTCGAAGCGGAACCCGAGCCGGTTCATGCCCGTGTCGATCTTCAAGTGGTAGCGGAGGCGCTGCTTGCGTCGCGCCGCGGCCGCCTGCACGGCGCGCGCGGCGCCCGGCGACGAGATCGTCGGCGTCAGGCGGCAGTCGAACAGGCCGTCGAGGTCGCTGACGCTGAGCGCGCCGAAGATGAGGATGTCGGCGCGCACGCCCGCCGCCCTCAGCGCCGCCCCTTCCTCTATATCGGCGCACGCCAGGAGGTCGGCGCCGGCGTCCTCGAGCGCCCGCCCGACCTGCGCCGCACCGTGGCCATACGCGTTGGCCTTCACGACGGCGATGACCCGCGGAGTCCCCGCCGGCCGCTCCCGCGCCAGGTGGTCGACGATCGCCCGGTAGTTCGCCTTGAGCGCTCCGAGATCGACGCGCGCTACCGTCGGCCGAACTCTCTCAGCCATTCGAGTCTCGGTGGCGGCCGGGGGCGGGAGCGGCAAGGGGGCCGGGGGGTGCCCCATCGGCTCCGTCACCCACTCGCCCGAATCGCAGCTCTTCGAGCTGCGGACGGGACGAGGGGGTCCCACTACGCCGATAGGGCACCCCCCGGCCCCCTTGCCGCTCCCGCCCCCGCCCGTTAACGCGCCAGCTCATATTCAAAATCGCCGCCCGCTGCGTCTCCCGCTCGCCCGAATCGATCTCGTTTCTCGATGTCATCTCTAGGGCGAAGTCAGAACAATAGATAAACCGGCGACGGAAGGCGGGCGTGGGCGGCAGGGCCGCCGGGGGGTGCTCCACTGGCGGAGTGGGACCCCCTCGTCCCGCGCGCAGCTCGAAGAGCTGCGATTCGGGCGAGTGGGTGACGGAGCCGTGGAGCACCCCCCGGCGGCCCTGCCGCCCACGCCCGCCGAGCGCCCGGCATCGACGATCAAATCGATCCGTCGGCTTCGAGCGCGTTGATGTCGTCATCGCTGTAGCCGAGCTCTTTCAAGACTTCGCGGCGGTGCTGACCGAGGAGGGGAGCGGCGGAGATGGTCGTCGGCGACGCCGAGAGCTTGACCGGATTGCCCGCGGTGACGTAGCGCCCGCGCACGGGATGCTCGATCTCGACGATCATGTCGCGGGCCCGCAGGTGGGGATCGCTCAGTACCTCGCCGGTGTCGAGGCACGCCCCGCAGGGCACGCCCGCGCCGGCCAGCACCTTCATGACGTCATGCTTCGAGCGCTTGGACGTCCACGCTTCCACCAGCGCGTTGACGTCGTCCTTGTGCTGCCAGCGCGCCTCGGCCGTCTCGTAACGGGGATCACCGACCAGATCGTCGCGGCCGATGGCGTGAAGCAGCGGATGCCACATCTGCTGCGGCACGAAGATGAAAACATAGTCGTTGGCGCCGCCGGGATGGCAACGATACGTTGTCCCCGGCACCCCGGCGCCGAGCTGGTTGCCGGTCCGCTCACCGGGCTTGCCGAGGCGCTGGTGATCGCGCAGGCTGACCCGGATCAGATTGACCACCGCGTCCTGCATCGACACCTCGACCTGCTGGCCTTCGCCGGTGAGGTGGCGCTGCATGAGCGCGGCGAGGATCCCGATCACACAGTGCATCCCGGTGCCCGAGTCGCCGATGGACGGCCAGACGTAGGTCGGCGGGCTGTCGGGGAAGCCCGTGACGCTCATGGCCCCGCCCATCGCCTGCGCGATCGGCTCGTAGCTCTTGTAGTCGCTGTAGGGCCCGTACGAGCCAAAGCCCTTGATGCTCGCGTAGACCAGGCGCGGGTTGAGCTGGTGGACGATCGCATAGCCGAAGCCGAGACGCTCGAGGACACCCGGGCCGAAGTTCTCCAGGAGCACGTCGGCGGTCTTCAGCAGGGTGCCGAACACGTCCTTGGCGCGCGCGTTCTTGAGATTGAGCGTGAGGCTGCGCTTGTTGCCGTTGAACGACAGATAGAACAGGCTGTCCGCGTCGGGACGATCCTTGAGCATGGTCCGGGCTGGGTCGCCCCGGGCCGGCTCTTCGACCTTGATCACATCGGCGCCGAGCCAGGCCAGCATCTGACCGCAGGAGGGGCCCGCCTGATTGTTCGTGATGTCGACGACGCGGATTCCGGACAGCGCCCCGCTCATTGGCTGGTCCTTTGTGTGGTCAGAGCCCGAAGACTTTCTTGAGAAATGTCTTCACATCCTCGGGGGCCCGCCGGCGCGCCTCGCTGTCGCCCCCCACCATGGCGCCCCGGGTCAGACAGCTGCGCCCGTACGTGGCCGCCGAGCGCGTGATGTCCTCGCCGGTCGCGCGAACCGTGATGACGAACCGGTCGAGGTCCATCTTCATTTCGCAGTTCCGGCCGGTGACGACGTTCTTGGCGTGAACGGCAGGGCGAAGCGAGTCGAAGTCGTGATACGCATTCGCGTACACGATCACGTCCGCGTCGGCGCCTTTGGATTTGAACCACTGGGCGTAGTCGCGGCAGGGCGCGGCCGGCGTGTAGTCGTCACGGCCGCCGAGCAGGATCAGCAGCGGCGCGCCGGTGATCTGCTCCGACACTTGCCAGTCGCTGCAGTAGGGATACAGCGGCACGTGCGCCGCGAACCGCGTCTGATCCTCGATGACGGCGCGGCGGTACGGCTCCAGAGCCGTATAGAGGGCCACCTGTCCGCCCTTGGAGAATCCGATGACTCCGATGCGTTGCCGGTCCAGGCGCGGGTGTGTCGCCAGGAGCCGCAGAGCCGCCAGCGCGTCGGCCACGTTGGCGGCGGTCGCGAGCTGCGACTGATCAGTCGCCGTGTCCTTGATGTTCCGGGGCGTGAAGCTGTCCACGACGAAGGCGGCCACCCCGATGTCGCTCAGGTGGTCCGCCCACCAGAATTCGCGGTCGTGCGACACGCCGGCGCTGCCGTGCGCGATGACCATTGCCGGAACCGGACCGGTCGCGCCCTTGGGCAGGCGCAGCGTGCCGAAGATGACGGTCTGCTGGGTCGCCTGACGCCTCGCCAGCTGAAAATATGAGGTCGGCGTCACGCTCTCGAAATAGATCTTGCCCGTGCGCCCATCGGCGAGGTCTCGGACCCGAGGGTCCTCTGCCGTCGCCGTTCCGGCGACGAGGAGGACCAGCAGGGCCAGCGGCGCGGCGACCGACCTCACGCCGTGTCGGGCGGCGCCGCGACCACGTCCTCGTACCGGTGCCGTTTGGTGATCAGCCCTGAATGCTGGAAGACGTCGAGCGCGACCTCGAAGGCCGGGCGCGTGATCTCGACGTGCGGTGTCCAGCAGCCGAGCTTCTGGTAGTAAGCGATGGTCGAGGCGAGGACGGCCCGATCGATCTCCGGGAAGAAGGCCGATTCGGCCTCGGCGACTTTGGCGGCCGGCGTGGCGATGAGCCAGGCGCGGGCCTTCCGGTACGCGTGCATGAAGCGGCGGGCCATGTCCGTGCGCAGCCACTCCCGCGTCGCGGCGAGGCTCGAGAAAGCGCACGGGCCGATCGCCTCGCCGACCGAAGTCACGATGTGACCGACGCGGTCGTGTTCGAGCTGCTGCGGGGCCGGCCCCTGCTGGTGGATGTAGTCGCCCTCGCCCTTGCGGAAGGCCTGGTCCATCTGCCCGCTCGGAAGGTCGACGGCGCCGATGGCCGCATAGTCCAGGCCCCGCCGATGGCAGGCGTACTTGAACATGGCGAGCGGCTGGCCGCCGTGGTCGACGAGCACTTTCTTGCCCTTGAGCTTGTCCCAGTGGAACGCCCGATCGGGCGCGCGGGCGGTGAGGAAGAAGCCGTCCTTCTCGTTGATCTGGGCGAAGTGGACGGCCGGCGGCGCCTGGCCCTTCTCGAGCGGGCCGAAGGCCTGCGAGGGCGCCGACTGGCAGACGTGCACGGTCCCGTTCTGGAGCCCCTCGATGGCCGACTTGCCCGGCGGCGCGATCGAGTGCTTCGGCTGGAGCCCTTCGTCCTTCAGGAATCCGCCGGCGATCGTCGCGATCAGCGGCGAGTAAAACGCCGAGAAGCGGGTGAACTGGATGTTGATCTCGTCGCTCACGGAACCCTCCCTCGTGCTGTCCGCCGAACCACAATCGCGCTCCCCCGCGCCGGAGTCAAGCGTGGACGACACCCGCTTGACCCCTGCTTCACGCGGCCCGTAGAATGCAGCCACCCGAGCGTGAAGGCTGAAGAGCTGCCCCTGATCGGCGTCACCGTCCTCGATCTGACTCGTGTCCTCGCCGGACCGTACTGCACGCGTCTGCTGAGCGACCTCGGAGCCCGCGTCATCAAGATCGAGCGCCAGGGCGAGGGCGACGAGATGCGACGCAACTACCTGCAGCTCGAAACCGGCCGAGGCGACCAGAGCAGCTACTTCACGCGGGTGAACGTCGGCAAGGAGAGCGTCGGCGTGGACATGTCGCGACCCGAGGGCCAGGCGATCATCCACGACCTGGCGAAGGTTGCCGACGTCGTCGTGGAGAACTTCATGCCGGGCGTCGTCGCCCGGCTCCACTGCGATTTCGAGACGCTTCGTGCCGCGAAGCCCGACATCATCTATTGCTCCATCTCGGGCTTCGGTCAGACCGGCCCCTGGCGCTCGCGACCGGCCTTCGCCCACATCATCAATGCCGTCTCGGGCCTCATGCACCTCGAGCAGGGCGACGAGCCGGCGCCCCGCGCGTCCAATCTGCAGGCCGCCGACGTCCTGGCCGGGACGCACGCCGCAGTGGCGATCCTGGGCGCGATCATCCGAAAAGGGCGCACCGGCAAGGGCGCCCATCTCGACGTCTCCATGCTCGAAGCGCTCGTCGCCGCGGACAGCGTGACCTACGCGGCCGTGCTCAACGGCGGCGAGGAGTACGGCAATCCGCGGCCTGGCATGATCGTGGCCCCGATCGGCGATCGCTACCTGGCCATGCAATTCACCGGCTCGGGAGAGCTCTGGCCCCGTCTCCTCTCAGTGATGGGCCGACCCGAGCTCGGTCGCGACCCGCGCTTCGACACCAGCGAGAAGCGGCGTTCGAACTGGCGCGAGCTCCGGCCCATCGTCGAGGCGTGGCTCGCGACGTTCGCGACCGTCGAGGACGCGCGCTCGGTCCTGGCCGGGGCGCGTATCCCGTGCGCGCCGGTCTTGAAACCGGCCGAGGTGATCGCGGAGCCTCACATGGCGGAGCGCGGATTCTTCCCGACCGTGCCACACCCCGCGCGCGGCGCCGTGCGGGTGACCGCCAGCCCGTACCACGTCGACGGCGAGCCGGTTCATCCCAGGGGCCCTGCAGCGTATCGCGTCGGTGAACACACGCGCGCCGTGCTCGGTGACCTCCTCGGCTACGCGCCCGCGCGCATCGCGGAGCTGCGTCGGTCCGGCGTGATCGACGCCCCCGAAGCCGAATAAGGATCGCCTCGCGATGAGACGTCGCCACGCGCTCGCGGTGATCACGCTCTGGGTGTCGGCCGGCGTGGTGGGTGGCTGCGCCGGCGCGACGTCCGGCCTGTCCATCACGACGACCACCCCGAACGGAAGCTCGGAGCAGATTCCGGCCACGCTGTCGAAGCCGGACGGCCCCGGACCGTTTCCCGCCGTCGTGATCATGCACGACTGCAGCGGGCTCGGGCCCCGCTCGAGCGGCGCTCCGGACCGCTGGGCGAAAGAGCTCTTGGCGCGGCGCTACGTCGTGGTGCTTCCGGACAGCTTCACCACCCGCGGCCATCCTGACGGCGTGTGCACCGACGCGTCGCCGAGCCGGAACGACGTCAGCCCCGTTCGGCGTGTTCGCGACGCGTACGCGGCGCTGTCCTATCTCCGGACGTTGCCCTACGTCGACGGATCACACGTCGGCCTCATGGGCGGCTCGCACGGTGGGTCGACGACCTTGGCCACGATGATCGCGCCGGCCAGCGACCGGGACCCGCTCGCGCGAGACAAGCGCGCGGGCTTCGCCGCCGCGGTGGCGCTCTACCCGGGTTGCGTGACGCGTCCGGGGCGTGTGGACCTGTCCGGCGTCTACGAGCCCCTCGCGCCGCTGCTGATCTTGATCGGCGACAAAGATGACTGGACGCCGGCGGAGCCCTGCCGGAAGCTGACCGAGGCCGCTCAGCAGGCGGGATACCCGGTGACGATCAAGGTCTACCCCGGAGCGTACCACTCGTTCGACAGCTACAACCCTGTGCGCTACGTCGCGACGCGCGTCAACGCGAATTCCCCCAGCGGCCGCGGTGCCACGACCGGGGGAGATCCGGCGGCCTGGGCCGACAGCATTCGCGAGGTCGGCGCGTTCTTCGACCGGTATCTCAAGTAGGCGCAAGTAGGCGCGACTCTACGACTGAGGAGAGACACATGGCAGCGACGGTGCGTGCCGCAATCCGTGAGCTGATCGAGCAGACGATGGTGACGATGGATGCGCTCCTGGAGGCGTCGGACCGCGAGCTCGCGATGCGATCGTCGCACGGGTGTGCGCAGGGGAAGGACGTCTGGGCGCTCATCACCAACGATATCGATCACGAAAAGATCCACACGGGGCAGGTCCTGGAAGGACGCTACGAGTCGCGGATCACGGCCTCACCGATGGAGCGACTGGTCGCCGAATGGCTCGTCGAGCGGGCGCGGTTCGTCAGCTCGCTCGTGGGGCTGACGGACGAGCAGTTCAACCGCGAGACCGCGCCGGGACAGTGGACCTATCGGGCGGTCGCCAAGCACGTGCTCGCGGTGGAGCAGGACTCGCTCAAGACGATGGCGGCGGACCAGGCGGCGAGAGTCGCGAGGTAGTCTGGGGCATCATCGCGCCGCTCCCATGCGCCGGAGCACCGGCGACGGCGTCGCCCCGATCGGCTCGTCGCTCACCGTGACCGCCCGCCGGAGCGTCGCTGCCGCCGTCTCCGCGTCGGCCGTCGAACGAGCGTGGACGAGAGCGATCGGCCGATCTCGACCGACCGCCTCGCCCGGCCCACGCACCTCGGCGAGCCCCACCGCCGGATCGATCGCGTCCTGGACCCGCTGGCGGCCACCACCGAGCTGCACCACCAGGAGCCCGACCGCCCGCGCGTCCATGCGGGTGATGACGCCGGCGACTTCGGGCGCGACGGCCAGCTCGACCGGCGCCCCAGCAAGGTAGCGATCCGGACACTCGACGAGATTCCGGGGGCCGCCGAGCGCCGCGACCATCCGCCCGAACCGCTCGGCGGCGGCGCCGGACGCGAGAGCTTTCTCCACCAGCGCGGCGGCGGTGGCGGTGTCGCCCGCCAGTCCGCCGAGGACCAGTAGCTCACACGCCAGCGCGAGCGTCACCGTGTAGAGCCTCGTGTCGTGACGCCGCCCGGTGAGGACATCGATCGCCTCGCGGACCTCGAGCGCGTTTCCGACATGATGTCCGAGGGCCCAGCTCATGTCGGTCAGCACCGCGACGGTAGGAAGCCCGGCATCCGCGGCGACCGACAGCAAGCTCTCGGTGAGCTCGGTCGCCGACTCCAGCGACGGGGCGAAGGCGCCCGAGCCGACCTTGACGTCCATCACCAGGGCGTCGAGCCCGGCCGCCAGCTTTTTCGAGAGGATCGACGCCGTGATCAGCGGGATCGACTCGACGGTCGCCGTGACGTCGCGGATCGCGTAGAGCCGCCGGTCGGCGGGGGCCAGATCCGCAGTCTGACCGACGATGGCGCAGCCGGCGGCGCGCACGGCCGCGCGGAAGCGGTCGAGCCCGGGAACCGTGTCGTACCCGGGAATGCTGCCGAGCTTGTCCAGCGTGCCGCCCGTGTGCCCGAGACCGCGGCCCGAGATCATGGGCACGAAGCCACCGCACGCCGCCACCACCGGGGCGAGGATCAGACTGACCTTGTCTCCGACGCCTCCGGTCGAGTGCTTGTCGAGAATCGGGCCGTCGAGATCGGACCAGTCGAGGACGACGCCCGAGTGCCGCATGGCGCGAGTGAGCGCCGCACACTCCTCGCGCGACATGCCGCGGAAGTAGACGGCCATCGCGAAGGCGGCGACCTGCCCATCGCTGACCGAGCCGTCGACGATCCCCACGACCAGGTCCGCGATCTGCGCCTCGGTCAGGGGCGCGCCGTCTCGCTTGCGGCGGATCAGCTCCGCCGTCGTGGCGCGAGCCGTCACACGCCCTCGAACACGGCCGCCCATTCCTCCAGCATCTCGGGATACCCGTGGCGCACGGTGAGGCCGACGTGGTCGAAGCCGGCCCGTCCGAGCTCCCGGATCTGCTCGCGCAGCTCGGCCCGCGGCCCGGTGAAGGTCGTCGCGCGAATGAGCTCGGCGGTGCAGATCGCCTGCTCCTCGGGCCGCAGGAACATCAGATGCCCGCGGTGGTTACTCAGATATCGGGCGTCCGACGGCTCGTACTCGAGGTAGATCCGGCGATACTGCTCGATCAGCGGTGCGAGAGCGGGCGGGATGGGGCGGCCGAGATCGCCGAACTCTTCGCGCTCGACCAGGCTGTGCAACGCGATCGTGGCCGTCGGCCCGGCGTGAGCTTTCGCCCGTGGGCTGTCGCTCGGCTCGTTGTCCCCGAGGACGCAGCCGGCGATGGCGGCTGTCGCGGGGAGCCCGGCCGGATCGCGGCCCGCGTCCCGCCACGCGACCTGCATGTCGGCGATCGCGGCCCGGGCGTGGCCGACGTTGGCGGTGGCGTGAATCCACCCGGCGCCGAGCTTCGCCGTGAGCCGTCGGGCGCGCGGCCCCAACGCGGAGACGTGCACGGGAATCGGGTCCTTGATGTTGACCGCCCCGACCTCGGGGTTGAGGAAGCGGATCTTGCGCCGCTTGCCCTCGAACGTCCATTCGAGCGTCTGCCCCGCGAGCAGGCCGCGCACGACGCGCACGTATTCCTCCATGTCCGCGAGCTTCACCGGCCGGAGCCCCATCGTCCGACGGGCCGTGAAGCCGGTCGAGATCCCGAAGTCGATCCGGCCCGGCGCCAGCGCGTTCAGGGTGGCCAGCCCGCTCGCCGCGACCGGCGCGATGCGATTCGACGGAATCAGCACGCCGGTGGCGAGACGAATCTTCGACGTCTGCATGGCGGCGGCGGCCATCGAGGCGAAGAGCTCCGAGTTGAGGAGCTGCGTGTCATAGAACCAGGCGCGGCGGAAGCCCAGCTCTTCGGCCCGCTTCACGACCTTCCAGGAATCCGCGGCGGGTGCCAGAAAAATGTCGAAGTCCATCACGGCTCTCCAGGGGTGATCGGCGTGATCGTCACGTCGGGCGTTTCAGCGTGTTGGGTCCGAAGGCCATCGGGAGGAGCTCGCCCAGGGTCGCCGTGACGCGAACGCCCTCCGGCCCGCAGAGATGAAGGCGAGTGTCTGGGCTCGCGAACTCGGCGAGCTGCTGGCGGCACCGGCCGCAGGGCGGACAGGGCTCGGCGCCCTCGGTCACGATCACGGCCTCGACGATCCGCCGGTCACCCGCGGCGACCATAGCCCCGATGGCGCTGGCCTCGGCGCACTGGGTGACCGGGTAGGACACGTTCTCCACGTTGCAGCCGGCGTACAGCCGGCCGCTCGCGGCCCGGACGCATGCGCCGACCCGAAAGCGCGAGTAGGGCGCGTGCGCGTTCGCGAGCGCCTGGCGCGCCAGATCGAGCATGGGCTCGAGAAGCTCGCGGCGGTCAGCGTCCACGGTGGGTCGCGCGTGGGCTCATCGTTCTTTCAGGTACGGTACGCCGATCGCTCGCGGAGCGACCGCGCGTCCGACGAAGCCGGCCAGCAGGAGCACCGTCAGGACATACGGAATGGCCTGGATGAGCTGGACCGGCACCACGCCGACGAGCGGCAGCGGCGTCCCCTGCAGGCGTGCTTGCGCAGCGTCGGCGAACGCGAAGAGCAGACAGGCGCCGAGCGTCGGCAGGGGGCGCCACTGGCCGAAGATCAAGGCGGCCAGCGCGAGGTAGCCCTTGCCGGCCGACATGTCACGGATGAACGACGCGTGGTGGGCGATCGAGAGATACGCGCCGGAGAGCCCGCACAGCGCCCCGCTCACGATGAGCGCCTGATAGCGCGTGGCGGACACCGAGATGCCCGCCGTGTCGACGGCGCCGGGGCTCTCCCCGACGGCGCGCAGTCGCAGGCCGAAGCGCGTCCGATACACGATCGAGGCCACGACCGGCACGGCCGCCGCAGCGCCGTAGACGAGAAGGTTGTGGCCGCTCAGGACCTCGCGATAGATCAGGCCGAGCCCCGGTATCGCCCCGAGCGCGGCGGCACCCGGAAGCTCGATGGGCGCGAAGCGCGCGCCGGGACCGAGGAGCGGCGTCTGGCCACCCTCCTGAAACCATGCATAGCCCAGCACGACGGTGAGTCCCGAGACCGTGATGTTGAGCGCCATGCCCGACACGACCTGGTTGCCGTGGTGCGTGATGCAGGCGAACCCGTGCACGAGCCCCACGAGCACGGACGCGGCGATCCCGGCGGCGAGGCCGGCCCAGGCGGAGCCGGTGACCGCCGCGGTCGCGGCAGCCGAGAACGCGGAAGCCAGCATCTTGCCCTCGAGCCCGATGTCGACGATGCCCGATCGCTCGGCGAAGAGCCCGCCGAGCGCCGCCAGCACCAGGGGCGCGGCCCCGCGCGCGGTCGCGGCGGCGAGCAGCGCCAGGAGCAGGAGCGATTCGCTCATCGATGCTGGGGGGGAGCGATCGCCGCTCCTCCCCCAGACCCCCCCACCGGCTCCGCGGCGATGGCTGAGCCCGGGTCACTGCGCCGGCGGAACAGCGCGTCGAGGGGCACGCGCAGCGCGTGCTCGAGGGCGCCGCAGACGAGAATGATCAGCCCCTGGATGACGACGACCATGTCGCGCGTGAGCTTCGGCATGTCGAACGACAGCTCGGAGCCGCCCTGATAGAGGGCGCCGAACAGGACCGCGGCCACCACGATCCCGACGGGATGGTTGCGGCCCATGAGCGCCACCGCGATCCCGACGTAGCCCGCGCCGCCCGGGAAGTTCAGGAGCAGGCGATGCTGCACTCCCATGACTTCGTTGAGGCTCATCAGTCCGGCGAGCGCGCCGGAGATCGACATGGCCACGATCACCGTGCGCGCGGGTCGAATGCCACCATAGACGGCGGCCGTTTCGTTGTGGCCGAGGGCGCGCAGCTCGTAGCCCCAGCGCGTGTGCCAGAGATAGAGCCAGACGAGGCCGCCGGCAGCCAGCGCCAGGAGCAACGACAGGTTGAGCGGCGAGCGGCCGATGTCCCAGCCCGCGGCCCGGGCCAGGTCGTGGAGCTGGGGCATCCACGTGCTCGGGGCGAACTCCCGCGTCTCCGGCGATTGCTGACCCGGCTTGATCAGGACGTTGACGAGGAGATGCGTCATCACCGCCGAGGCGATGAAGTTGAACATGATCGTCGTGATCACGACGTGGCTGCCGCGTTTGGCCTGGAGCCACGCGGGCACGAACGCCCAGGCGGCGCCGCCGGCCGCCGCCATGACGACAGCGCCTGCGATGACCAGCGCGGTCGGCCAGCCGCCCGCGCCGAGACAGAGCAGCGCCACGCCGAGGCCACCGATATACGCCTGGCCCTCCGCTCCGATGTTGAAGAGCCCACAGTGGAAGGCGACGGCGACGGCCAGACCGGTGAAGACGAAGTTGGTCGCGTAGTAGAGCGTGTAGCCGATCGCCTCGGCGTTGCCGAACGCGCCGCTCGCCAGAAGGCGAAGCGCTCGCGTGGGACTCTCGCCGATCAGGAGGACCACGACCGCGGACAGGAGCAGCGCCAGCGTGAGATTGATCGCCGGCAGCAGTGCTGGGGCCACCCAGCCCCGCCGCACACGCCTCGAGTTGGACGCGTTCATTCGGGGATTATCGCGCGGCCTCCAGACGATGTCGACGCGCGGAGCGTGGGCCAGGCCGGGGGGCGCGGCGGACACCCGACCGGCTGCGTTACCCACTCGCCCGAATCGCAGCTCTTCGAGCTGCGGGCGGGACGAGGGGGCCCACTGCGCCGGTTGTGTGTCCCCCCGCGCCGCCCGGCCTGCCGCGGCTCCCGGCGGTCACTCTTCGAAGGCGTGGATCCGGCGGAGCTCGGGGAAGAGAAGCATCCAGAGCGCGGCGACGGCGATCGTTCCTATCCCGCCGAGCAGCACGGCCGGCACGGTCCCGATGAGGGCGGCGGCCAGGCCGGACTCGAACGCGCCGAGCTGGTTCGAGGTCCCGGTGAACAGCGAGTGCACCGCGCTCACGCGCCCGCGCATGGTGTCGGGTGTTCGGATCTGCACGAGCGTGGCGCGGATGACCACGCTCACGACGTCCGACGCGCCCAGGACACAGAGCGCGGCGAGCGACAGCGCGAAGTTGGTCGAGACGCCGAACACGACGGTGGCCACGCCGAAGGCCATGACGGCACGAAACAACGTCGGCCCGATTCGGCGCCGGAGCGGATGCTGCGCGAGGAACATCGACGTCGCCAGTGCGCCGACCGCCGGCGCCGAGCGCAAGAGCCCGAGCCCACCTGGGCCCGTGCCCAGAATGTCGCGAGCGTAGATGGGCAGGAGGGCCGCGGCGCCCCCGAGCAGCACGGCGAACAGGTCGAGCGACATCGTGCCGAGCAGCACGCGGCGGCTGCGGATGAAGACGACCCCGGAGAACACGCTCTCGAGGGTCAGCGGCTCGGACGCCCGCGCCACGCGCCGAGCCCGGATGACGGCGGCGCACAGACCGGCGAGGACGAACAGCGCGCCGGCGGTGATGTAGGCCGCGGCCGGGCCGAGCGCATAGAGGAAGCCGCCGAGGGCCGGACCGACGATCTGCGCCGTCTGATTCGCCGAGATCAGCCACGCCATGGCCCGCGCGATGAGCGGTCGGGCCACGACGTCGGACACCAGTGCCGTCGTGGCCGGGCTCTCGAACGCCCGCGCCGCGCCGACCAGCGACACGATCGCGAAGATGCTCGTGTTGCTCAACCAGCTCCCGAGGGTGCCCACCACGAGCAAGGCCGCGGCGCCCGCCTCGACGATCTGGCAGGTCGCCGCCACGAGACGGCGATCGTAGCGGTCGGCAACCTGCCCGACGATCAAGGTCAACAGGACCATCGGCACGAACTGCGCGAGGCCGACCAGCCCGAGGTCCAGCGCGCTGCCCGTCAGCTCGTAGAGTTGCCAGCCCACCGCGACGCCCAGCATCTGGAACGCCACGTTGGCGAGGACCCGCGAGCACCACAGGAAGGCGAACGCGGGGTGACCGAGCACCGGCGGATCGTAGCAGAATGCGCCTGGCTGCGCGGCGCAGTGCGCGCCGCAGGCCGTCGCGGGGCTGGGGCCCCGCCGGGCCGAGGCGCGGCTATGAGTGAAGTCGCTGCGTGATACTGTCTGACCCGCGGTGGTGCGCCGCAGGCCGTGGCAGGGCCGTAGTGCGCGCCGCAGGCCGCCCGGGGACTGGGGCCCCCACGCCCGAGGCGAGCCATCCGAAGAGCCCTGCCGGCCGAGGCGATAAAGAGAGGAGAGGGCACGATGAGGCAAGGCTTTCGAGTGATCGATTCGGACACTCACGTGAATCCGTCCCTGGACGTGCTCCTGCGCTACGCCGACAACGAGCTCAAGCAGCGTATCGACGACCTCCAGCCGTACCGGCGCACCGTGAAGACGGTCCCCGGCCGGGGCGACGCCGAGGACGTGGGCTCGTCCACGATCCTGTCGGTCAGACCCGTGCGGCTGCAGCGGGTGGCCGGCGAAAAATCGGCGCCCGCGACGCAGGGGGACGGCGATCGCGGCTTCCTCTCCGGACGCACGCAGATGGTCACGCGGCAGCCCATCACCGCGCGCGTCGCCGAAGACAATGGCCGAGGGCGCCTGCGCGACATGGACCTCGAGGGCCGGGACATCGACTTCATCATCCCCGGGCCGTGGGCGTACGGCGCACCGGCGCTGGCCCCGCACCTGGCCCAGGGTCTTTATCGCGCGTACCACCGCTACATGGCCGACTACTGCGCGGCGGATCCGCGCCGTCTGAAGAGCATGGTCCTGGCGCTCGCCACCTACCCACGCTGGAGCGCCCGGATGATCAAGGAGCACGCGCGCGAGGACTGGGTGGCGGCGGTGTGGCCGCTCTTACCCGAGGGGATGCCGATCGACGATCCCGACCTCGAGCCCATCTGGGCGGCCGCCGACGAGGCCGATCTGCCGATCATGTACCACGCGTTTACGATCGAAACGCCGTACTTCCCGGGCTATCGGGACATCTGGGACAACCCCGCGATGGGCCGCTGCGCCGGCCAGACCTGGGGCGGCCAGCGCTTCCTCTCCTTCATGCTCATGGGCGGGATGCTGGACCGCTATCCTCGGCTGCGGGTCGGCGCGCTCGAAAGCGGCCACGGCTGGCTCCCGCACTGGCTCGTGCGCTTGAGCCGCCAGATCGACTACGTGCGGGGCTCGGTGTCACCGGGCCTCAAGCACACCCCGCTCGAGTACGCGCAGATGGGTCGCGTCTTCGTGAGCATCGATTTTTCTGAAGGGGTAGCGCTGACGAAGGCCGCGATCGATCTCCTGGGCGATCACGTACTCATGTTCGCGTCGGACTATCCGCACCCGGAGACCATCTTTCCGGACCACGCCGACACGGTCATCGGGTGGCGCCAGGTGCTGGGCGAGGAAGCGACCCGGAAGCTGATGTGGCAGAACGCGGCCCGCTTCCTGCGCCTGGCATCCACGCCGTGGAGCGTCTGAGTGTCCGCCGGTTACTCCGCGTACGAGCGAACGTCGGCGAGCCGCTCGTCGTCGGTCACGGCGAAGGTGTAGTAGCGCGTCTCGCGGTCCGTCACCAGCTCGTAGTGGTCCAGGCGCACGATCGGGACGCCGAACCGGAACAGCGCCCGCCCGCGAACATCGTCGCTCGCGATGTAGGTAAACGACCGACGCGCGGTCAATCGTCGTTCGGTCGTTTGGCGAGCCTCGGCGTCGGCCGACCGGAGCACGACCGCCAACGGGGCCGTCACCCGATCGGGAATCTCGTCACGGGCGAAGGCGGCCAGGGCATCGAGGTAACGCCGGCCGCGCTCGGGCGCCGCGTCCGGCCGTCGCGCAGCGGTGCTCGCGAACAGGCCGGGCACCCAGTGCCCGGCCAAGAGCTCGCCCAGCCACGAATCGACGTCGGGGTTGACGTCAGCGAAGAGATTGCCGAGATTGGTGAGCGCGATGACGGTCAGTCCGTCGTCCGGTAGCTTCACATAGTCCACGCCCGTGATGCCGGAGTGCGCGATCACGCGATGGCCGCGTCGATCGCCGAGCTGCCAGCCGAAGCCGTAGGGCCAGTGACTGCCATCGTTCAGGATCACCGGCGTCCACATCTGTTGCAGAGCCGTCCGCGGGAGGACACGTCCGGCGTCGAGCGCCGCGTCGAACTTCGCCAGATCGGCGGCGGAGGAGAAGAGACCTGTGTGCGACGCGAGCTCGAGCTGCGCATCCCGGCGAATGCGCGCCAGCGCTCCGTTGCGCAATGTGTACCCGTTTGCGCGCCGCGGGAGGACTTGCCAGGGGTCGGGCACGGTCGTCGACGTCATCCCGAGGGGTCGAAAGAACCGACGAGCGAGGAACTCGCCGTACCGCTCTCCGGTAACGCGCTCGATGATCATTCCGAGCAGGAAGTAGTTCGTGTCGCGATAGACGTGGCGCTCTCCGGGAGCGTAGCGAACCGCGTCGCGCGTCGCCGCCTCGAACAGCTGCCGTGTGGTGTAGTCCGCGAGGAACGGCTGTCGGGGTGTCAAGAGCGAGGAAAAGCTTAGCGGCGGCGCGATGCCCGAGGTGTGCGTCAAGAGCTGGCGCACGGTCATCGCGGACCAGCCGGGCGGGGTGCCGTCGATGTACCTGGCGATCGGATGATCGAGTGACAGCTTGCCGTCGGTCGCGAGCGCCATGATGGCCATCGCAGTGAATGGCTTCGTGACGGATGCCAGGTCGAACACCGTATCCGGCGTCGCCGGAACAGCGAGCTCCACCGACGAAACCCCGTACGCGCGCAGGAGTACGGGTTGTCCAGCGCGGAGCACCGCCAAGGCGAGCCCCGGGACGCGACGCCGGGCCAGCTCGGCCCTGATGTAGTCGTCGAGCCCGTCCGCGGCGACCGTCGTGGGGAGCGCCGCACACAAGAGCACGAGCACGGCGACGCTTCTCATGACGCCGGGCTCGGGCCGGTCAGGCGCTCGGCGCCGACGACGTCCAGGGGATCATGCGCTTTCGCAGCTCGTTCTCCTCGAGCTCGAGCCCGAGCCCCGGCGCGTCGGAGAGGACGAACTTCCCTTGGACCGGACGCACCGGCGTCCTGAACACCACGTCCTGGACCTGGTGCGGGCCGTTGTACTCGGCCGGGTAGTGCGCGTGGGTGAGCGACGCCACGAAGTGGAGGTTGGCGGTGTGACCGATCGAGGGCTGCGTCTGATGCGGGACCAGATCGACGCCGTACGCGCGGGCGAGCGCCGCCATGTCGGCGAGGCCGGTGAAGCCGCCGGTCTTCACGATGTCGGGCTGGACGATGTCCACGCCCGCCTCGATGAGACGCTTGATGCCCTGGAGCGTGTACTCCTGCTCGCCGGCGGAGACGGCGATGTCGAGGGCCGCCGCGACCTTGGCGAAGCTCTCCACGTGGTAGTGCTGCACCGGCTCCTCGAACCACACGTAGCCGAGCTCCTCCAGCGCGCGGCCGACGCGGATCGCGCCCTGGACCGAATAGCCGTTGTTGGAATCGAAGGCGAGGGGGAAGCCGGCGCCCACCAGCGTGCGCACGGCCCGCGCCTTGGCGATGTCGCCGGCGAGGTCGGCGTCGCGCCCGGTCTTGTCAGCGTCGAAGCGGATCTTCACCTGGACCGGTCCCAGCTCGAGCCACTTCTCGACCACGCGGCACACCTCGTCCACGCTTCGTTGGCCGTTGCCGCCGATCGAAGCGTAGAAGGGGAGCTCACGGCGCCAGGCGCCCCCGAGGAGCTTCCACACGGGCTGGCCGAGCACCTTGCCTCTGAGGTCCCACAGCGCGATGTCGATAGCGGCCAGCGCTCCCGCGTAGGCGCCTTCCGGCCCCACCTTGATGTGCTGATGGAAAAGCCGGTCCTGGATCACGCGCGGCTCCAGCGGGTCGGCTCCGACCAGCATCGGCGTGAAGGCGCTGGCGATGATCTCGAGCGAGGCGTTGCCGTGCACCATCGGGCTCGCCTCGCCGAGGCCCGAGACGCCGGTATCGGTCCAGACCCGCACCCAGGCGCTGCGGCTCCGGCCGGCGCCCCAGTCCACGTGAAACGGCTCGACGCGCGCGATTTTCACTTCGCCCTCCTTGGCGCTCCGGAACGACAGCATAGCCCGCGCGGGCCTCGCGTGTCGCTCGTCAGTGAAAAAGTCGCCGCGCGCTGTTACAGTTCGATCTCGTGATCGACCTCAAGACCGCGAAGACGCTCGGGCTGACCCTGTGCGTCGCCGTCGCGTCGCTCGTCGCCGGCTGCGCCTCGGGTGGTGAGGATGTCCGCATACGGAGCTCACCTCCGCTCCACCGAGGACCTGGCGGCACCTACGTGCCCGGCGACACGAGCTACCACGGCAGCGGGGGACCCTAGGGGAAGGCCGTCTCCCTCCGCCCTCATTTCGGCTGAGCGCCGTCCCGCCAGTTTCCACGTGGTCACGTGCGCGAGAATGTCCTTCACCGACCAGTCGCCCGTGGCGCCGGCCTCCAGCAGCCGCGAGTCGGGCTCGCCGGCGTAGGAGTCCTTGAAGGCCGACCAGGCCTCGTCGAGCCGCTTCAGGAGCCGCTGTCGACCCGTCACGGTCAGCCGGCCTTGCGGAACGTCAGATTGATCCGGTGATGGCCGGTGAGCGGGTGGTGTCCATCGGCGAGCGGCTCGATCCCGTGGAAGGCGAGCCGCGCAGGGCCACCCCACACAACGACGTCGCCGCTCTCCAGCCGGACGCGACGGGGTCTGTCGGCCCGGCGCGCGCCGCCGAAGAGAAACACCGCCGGCAGCCCGAGCGAGACCGAGACGATCGGCGCGCCGAAGTCGCGCTCGTTCCGGTCCTGGTGCATCGAGAGGCGCGCGCCGGGCTCGTAGCGGTTGATCAGGCACGCATCGGGCTCGAAGCCCGCGAATCCACCCGCGGCGGCGGCGCGCGTGGCGAGGCGGTGAAAGACGTCTGGCAACGACGGCCAGGGCCGGCGCGTCAGCGGATCGATCTGCTCGTAGCGATAGCCGGCGCGATCCGTCACCCAGCCGAGGCGGCCGCAATTGGTCGTCGCCAACGACATCGCGTGGCCGCCCGGGGTAACCATGTGGCGGAACGGTGCCGCCGCCGCGAGGCGGTGGATCGCCTTCACGAGCTCCTCCGCCGCGGGCTCGGCGAATCGCCTGAGGACCATCGCGCCGTCGGCGAGTGTCTCCACGGCAGCGCCCGCGTGCGGAAGGCCACTCAGCAAATCGCCGCTGGCCGCGTCACCGCGCCGGATCATATTGAGCGTAGCGAATTCATCGTCCGTCGTGAAAGATGATGCCGAGCGTATGGCGGTGGCCCGAACGAAGCCGGCTCACCCCATGGCGCATGGCGACCCGATAGCTCCCGCGCGTGCCGTGCACGGGCCGATGACGCACCGGGAAGATGACGCAGTCGCCCTGGTCGAGCGGCACGACCTCGGCCCGGGATTGAGCGCGCGGCCGCTGCTCCGTCAGCACGAACTCGCCACCCGTGAAATCCCGTCCCGGGGCCGACAGGAGGACGGTGACCTGCAGCGGGAACACGTGCTCCCCGTACACGTCCTGATGCAAGCAGTTGTAGTCGCCCTCGGCGTACTGCAAGAGGAGCGGCGTCGGCTTGGTCTGCCCGGCACGATGACAGCGGTCGAGAAAGTCCGCGTGGTCGTTCGAGTAGCGCACGTCGATCTCCATCGCCTCGTTCCAGCGGTTCGCGATGCCGGCCAGGGGTGGGTATAGGGCCGCCCGGAGCTCGGCGACGATCCGCGGAAGCGGATAGGCGAAGTACTTGTACTCGCCGCGTCCAAAGCCGTGGCGGGCCATCACGATCCGCGCACGGAACGCCGCGTCGGCTCCATAGCCCGCGGCCAGCGCGGTACTCTCCTCCGGACCGAGGAGAGCGTTCACGACGGCGCAGCCGTGAGCGTCGAGCGCGGCGGCGATGCCGCGCCAGTCGATCGCCGCGATGCGCTCGGCCATGGTGGTCCCAGGCGGGCCTGTCCGGTCGCGCGCTGCCACGTGAGCCATGATCCCACTCCTCTTCGATGTTGTCGTCCAGCCCTGCTGGTACGTCCCGACCCATCGTTGACATATAGCTGCCCCTCGATTTATGGCTGCGCCCCGGCCGGCGGGGCCCCAGCCCCGCGACGGCCTGCAGCGCGCACCGCCGCGACCATGGTCCCCCGGGGCACTCTGGCGCTTGCTCCCGAATCGACGATGCTCAGGCCGGCTCGTGATGGTTATACGCACCAGGGGGCGAAGAGGGTGGAAGAAGCCTGTGACATGTCGTTGACGAGTCTCGACGGGACATACATAGTGCTGGCCTGAAGACGGAGAGCGTGCCTCTCCATACAGGAGACGAACAATGGCCAAGCGACGCGTCGTGATCACGGGGGCGGCCGGTTACGTCGGTCAGCGGATGTTCAAGGAGCTCGCCGAGCGGTGGGATGTGGTCCCGATCGACGTCACCGCCACGACCCGAAGCGGCGAGAAGGTGCCGGGTCTGGTGGTCGCCGATCTGACCCGCCCGGATCGGAACGCGTATCGCCAGCACTTCCGCGGCGCCGACGCGGTGATCCACCTGGGCTACGTGCGCGCGCCCGGGATGGACGCCACGACGTGGCAGGAGAACAACGATGCGAAGTTCTGGGCCGAGCACCAGAACGTCGCCCTCGCGTACAACGTGTATCGCGTCGCCCTCGAGGAGGGTGTGCGTCGCGTGGTCGTTGCCAGCTCCAACCACGCCTCGGACTACTACGAGCGCCTGGTCTGGGACGGGCGGGTCGACATGGTCACGCCCGAGATGCCGCCGCGGTCGGACAACTGGTACGGCTGGGCCAAGGCCTCCTACGAGCTGCTGGGCTTCGTGTTCGCCACCGGGAAGGTCGACGGCCGGAAGCTCGAGGTCGTGCAGTGGCGCATCGGCGGGCCCCGCGACGACGACATCGAGCACGTGCCGCCGGGGGACATCAAGGTCATGCATCGGGCGCTCGGCGCCTATCTCTCGCGGCGCGATCAGGTCCAGCAGGCCATCCGCATGGTGGAGACCCCCGACATCACCGACGAGCACGGCGTGCCGTTCCTAATCGTCTACGGCATCAGCGGCAACACGCATCGCTTCTGGAGCCTGGCCAGCGCCAAGACGAAGATCGGCTACGAACCTCAGGACGATAGCCAGGTCAACTTCGCCGACACGATCGCCGCCATCGCGCGGCGAGCGCCGAAGGCATGAGGAAAACCGCGAAGGCGTTGGGGCTCACGTGATCGGCCGCCGCTCGTTCGTCGGCTCCCTGCTTCTCGGCGCGATTACCGCGCCGCGCGGGGTGGCGGCGCAGGCGCGGAAGGTCTCACAGATCGGGGTTCTGTCTCCGTTCTCCTCGGCCGCGGGCGCCGCTCCGTCGTTCCACGTCTTCCGCGACCGACTCCGCGAGCTGGGCTACATCGAAGGCGAGAACGTCGCCTTCGAATACCGGTGGGCGGAGGGCAACTACGAGCGACTGCCGGCGCTCGCTGCGGAGCTCGCGCGGAGCAAGGTGGACGTGGTGCTCTCCGCCTGGAGCACGCCCGCCGCCCTGGCCGCGAAGCGCGCGACGACGACCATTCCCATCGTCTTCATCGGCGTCGGCGACGAAGTGGGTGTCGATCTCGTCCCGAACCTCGCACGACCCGGCGGGAACATCACGGGATCGACGTTTCTCTCGGAGGAAACCGTCGGAAAGCAGCTGCAGCTCCTCAAGGAGGTCGTTCCCCGGGCGTCGCGAGTGGCGACGGTGTCGAATCCGGCCAATCCCGTCTACGGTCCCATGCTGCAAGGTATCGAGGCGATGGGCCGCGCGATCGATGTGCAGGTCGTGCGGCTCGGGGTCCAGGGTCCAGCCGACGTCGAGGCCACCTTCGACTCCGCCCGGCGGGAACGGGTCGAGGGTCTCGTGGTGCTCCGGGATCTCGTGCTGATCACGTACCGAGAGCGCCTCGTGGCCCTCGCCGCGAAGCACCGGATGCCGGTGATGTACGGGATGAGGGAATTGGTCGATGCGGGCGGCCTCATGTCGTTCGAGCCCAGCCTTCCCGAGCTCCACCGGCGCGCCGCCGACCTGGTGGCCAAGATTCTCAAGGGCGCCAAGCCGGCCGCCCTGCCCGTCGAGCAGTCCAGCCGGTTCGAGCTGGTCATCAATCTCAAGACCGCCAGGGCGCTCGGCCTGACGATCCCGCCGCCGGTGTTGCTACGGGCGGATCACGTGATCGAGTGACTCGGGCTTCTGCTACTCTGAGGCTGTCGGATCGGGGTGAACGAGCGGGAGGATGACGACATGAAGCTCACATCGGCACAGCTCGAGCAGTTCGACCGCGACGGGTATCTGTTCTTCCAGAGTCTGTTCTCTCCCGCGGAGATCAAGGTCCTCACGGACGAGGTGCCGAAGCTCTACGCGCAGCGCCGGCCCGAGAACGTGCGCGAAAAGGGGAGCGACGCCGTGCGGACGAACTTCGCCGCCCACATGTACAGCGCCCCCTTTGCGCGGCTCGCGCGGCACCCGCGGATGATCGACCCGGTCGTCCAGATCTTCGGCGAGCCGGTGTACATGCACCAGTTCAAGATCAACGGCAAGATGGC
>Ga0066709_100000069_pt1 | contig 35355 bp, 37 predicted proteins | sample GraSoiAngelo_158_FD_79665 | JGI IMG/M metagenome (GOLD analysis project Ga0066709, IMG submission 79665) | Grasslands soil microbial communities from the Angelo Coastal Reserve, California, USA - 14_1009_16_30cm | ecosystem: Environmental > Terrestrial > Soil > Grasslands | place: USA...
GCACGTCCCGGATTGCCCGCTCGGCGTCGAACAGCGGACACAGCGCGCAGCGTGGGAAGATGCCGTAGTAGAAGCGGAAGCGAGTCCCGAAACGACGTCAGTTGCGAGGACCCGCACCAGGCCATCTCTCTGGCCTGGTAGGTCGAGACCACCCCATCCGGCTCGAAGACTTCGGTTGCCCGCCAGTGGCGAACCCGCTCGAGCAGACGGGAGGCTTGTGTACACGGCCGCCTCGCTGCCGAGGAGAAACGTCGTCCGATACTTGCCCGCCTCCAGCTCGCTGCACTCGCCGGCACCTGCGCGAGCCTCCGCCAGCGCCTTACCGAACCGTTTCGATCGCGACGGGCCAAACTCGACGGTGAGAACGCGCTCTTCCATCACTCGGAACGACCACTGGAGTCTCGCACCTCCTACTTCCTATCGTCAAAGGCCAATAGCGTTTATGCCTAGAAGACATTCGAAAGAAGCAACGTAAGTTGCGCGAAAAGCTGACATGTTGGCCGGCAGAAGACAGCCCATGCCCGAGATCGCCATCAGCCTCGCCAGCGTGGCCGAGGCCGCGCAGGCTGTCCTCACCGCCGAGGCCGAGCTCGAGCAAGCCCGGCTCAGACTTCGAGCCGGGCTGCGTGCCGCACATACGGCAGGAGCCTCCTACACACTGCTCGGACAGCTCGCGGGTCTCTCCCGCCAACGCGTCGGGCAACTGATCAGCGAACGCTGAGGCACAAAGGGCGACCACCCAAACGTGTACGCACCGACGTGAGCGGAGCGCGGCCTCTGCTTCGTCGTGGTTCTATGCTTTCGCCTGAACGGGCAACCGAATGCTACATACCCATCGAGTGGTAGCCGGAGTCGACGTACAGCGTCGTCCCGGTCACGTTCTGCGCGTCGTCGGAGAGCAGGTAGGCGGCAGCCGCGCCGCAGTCGTCCGACTCGATGTGGCGGTGCAACGGGGCGCGCTGCTCGAACATCTCCTCCATCGTCGTGAAGCCCGCGATCGAGCGCGCGGCAAGCGTTCGCACCGGGCCGGCCGAGATCGCGTTGATCCGAATCGACTTCTGGCCGAGGTCCCACGCGAGGTAGCGCATGGACATGTCGAGCGTCGCCTTGGCGACGCCCATGACGTTGTAGTGCGGCACGGTGCGGACGCCACCCAGATAGGTCATCGTCACGATCGAGCCGCCGCCCCGCGCCTCCATCAGCGCCTCAGCCGCACGGGCGCATGCGACCAGCGAGTACGCGGAGATGTCGACTGCCATCCAGAAACGGTCGCGGGGCGTGTCGGTGAAACGCCCTTCGAGATCCTCCGCGGCCGCGAATGCCACCGAGTGGACGAGGACGTCGAGCCCGCCGCCGAACGCATCGCCGGTCTCGGCGAAGACGCGCGTGATGTCGTCGTCGGAGCGAACGTCGCACTCGGTGACGAGCCTGGCCTCGACGCTCTCGGCGAGGTCGCGCACGCTCTTCTCGATCCGCTCGCCCTGGTACGTGAAGGCGAGGTGCGCGCCCTCGTCGTGGAGGCGCTTGGCGATCGCCCACGCGATGGAGCGCTTGTTCGCCACCCCGAGGACGAGAGCCTGCTTGCCTTCGAACCTCCGGGTCACGACGCGATCCTAAACGCTTCGGTACGCTCGCCCGCGGTGCCGGGCGCGCAGCGCATAGCGGTGGTGACCGGCGCGTCGTCGGGCATCGGCGAGTCGGTGGCGCGCGGCCTCTCGGCAAAGGGCTGGCATTGCGTCCTCGTGGCGCGCCGCGAAGACCGCCTCCGTGCGCTCTCGGAGGAGCTCGGCGCCGAGCTCGAGGTGTGCGACGTCGGTGACCGCACCGAAGTCGAGGCGACCGCCGCCCGGGTGCTCGAGCGGCATCCGGCGGTGCACCTGCTCGTCAACAACGCAGGGATGGCTGAGCGGGACACGTTCGTCGAGGCCGACCTCGATCGCATCGAGCGGGTGCTGTACGTCAACTACCTCGGCAGCGTCTGGTGCACCCGCGCGCTTCTGACCGGGCTCCGCGCCGCGGCTCTTCCGCGCCGCAGCCTGGCGCCGGCCCGTGCGCACGTCGTCAACGTCGTGTCCATTGCCGGCGCAATCGCGTTCGCCCGCTCCGGCCCGTACGTGGCGTCGAAGCATGCGCAGCTCGCGTTCTCGCGATGCCTGCGGCCGACGCTCGCTCGAAGCGGCATCGCCGTGCACACCGTCATGCCGGGGTTCGTGGAGACAGAGGGCTTTCCACAGAGCGCGCTTCGCTCCAGGCGGCGCTCCCGATGGCTGGTCACCGACCCCGCCCACGTCGCGGACGCGATCGTCCGGGCCGTCGAGGACGGCGGCGCGGAGGTGACCGTGCCGTGGTTTCCGTACCGCTTCGCCGTGGCCGTCCACGGCATCGCGCCCGGGTTCGTCCGCAAGGTGGAGCGGCTGATGCCGAAACGACGACGATGAGCGGCGCAGGGCGCATCGCGGTCGTGAGCGGAGCCTCGACCGGGATCGGGGAAGCGACCGCGCGGGCCCTCGCCGCCGACGGGTGGCGCTGCGTCGTGATCGCGCGCAGGCGGGAGCTCCTCGAGCGGGTGGCGGCCGAGATCGGTGGCGTCGCTGCGCCGTGCGACGTCCTCGACCGTGCCGCCGTGACCGAGCTGGGCGCACGGATCGTGGCCGAGCACGGGTCGATCGGCATGCTCGTCAACAACGCCGGCGCGCTCTCGCGCGGGACGATCGACCAGGTCGACCTCGACGAGCTCGAGCGTGTGACACGGCTCAACTACCTCTCCGGCGTCTGGCTGACGCGCGCCCTGCTGCCCGGGCTCCTCGCGGCCGCAGAGGGCGGCGGCGCGCATATCGTCAACGTCGCCTCGATCGGGGGCGTGATCGCCTTTCCGGCAGGCGCGGCGTACTCGGCCTCCAAGCACGCGCAGGTCGCGTTCTCGAGATCGCTGACGGCGGTGTTGCGACGGAAAGGCGTCCACGTGCACACCGTCATGCCCGGCTTCGTGGTTACCGAGGGCTTCCCCCATCCGCGCTTCTGGGAGACGAGGCTCGGCAGGCGCTTCGTCGTCGGCCCCGAGGCCGTCGCCTCGGCGATTCTGGACGCCGTCGCCCGCGGCAAGGACGAGGTCGTCGTGCCCCGCTTCCCCTACGGGCTGGGGTCGGTCGCCCAGGCGCTCTTCCCCTCCTTGACGGGTCGGGTGCTGGCGCTCGACAGCTACCGCTGATGCCCGCGCTTGCGGGCGACGTACCAGCCGATCTCGACCTCGTACACCGGCCCCGGCGCAAGCTGCTCCGCCCGCCGGCGCTCCTCGTCGGTCAGCGTCACGAGGTCGAGATAGCGGGCGAGGTCGCGCTCCTCGTGCCCCACCTCGGTCGTCGTCACCACGAGGTCGTTCGCGTCGAGCAGTGACCGGATGTCGGTGTCGGGCAACAGCCTCGTGTGCGACGGGTCCCGCGCTCGCTCGAAGCGGTCGAGTCCGAGGCTCACGAGCGGGTCGATGTGACCGAGCTGGTCGACGACGAGGATGCGCCCGCCCGGCCGCGTGACCCGCGCCAGCTCGGAGACGACGAGCTCGGGCCGCTGCGCGTGGTGCAGAACCCGCAGGCAGCCCGCGAGATCGAAGTCGCCGTAGTCGAACGGAAGCGCTGCGGCGTCGCCCTCGATGAGAGTGACGTTGGCAGGTGCCCGCTCCTGTCCGGCTGCGATCAACTCCGCTGAGAGGTCGACGCCGATCACCTCGCGGACGTGCGGCGCGAGGGCGAAGGCGAACGCGCCGGCGCCGCAACCGGAATCGAGCGCCCGCTCGTCTCCGCGGAACGGCCCGAGCAGCCGGGCGACTCGCTCTGCCAGCTCGCCTGCGCGCTGCTCCTGCAGGGCAATTCGCTGCTCGACGCGGACGTTCATCCAACTACCACGCGTGCGGCGCGGGGGGCACCTGTGTTCACGCCGCACACGATCTCATAGGCAATCGTGTCCGCAACGCGAGCGTGCTCCTCGGCCAGGATGCCGTCGCCGAGAATCGTCACCGTCTCGCCGACAGGGAGCTCCCGGTCCAGTGCCACCGCAAAGGCGTCCATGGAGACTGTGCCGACGACAGGACGTGGTTCGCCCGCGACCAGCACGGTTGTGCCGGTGAGGTCCCGCCGGAACCCGTCTGCGTACCCGACGGGCACGATGCCGATCCAGGTCGGCTCAGCGGCGACGAACGTCCGCCCGTAGCCGGTGCTCTGTCCGGCGCCGAGTACCTTGACCTGCGCGAGCACGGACTCCCAGCGCAGGGCAGGCTCGAGGCCGTGGGTCCGAGGGTCGTTCCCGAACGGGGAGATGCCGTACAGGGCGATGCCGCACCTCGCCGCGTCGAGCCGCGCCTCGGGCAGCGTCAACGCCGCCGCGCTGTTCGCCATGTGACGGGTGAGCTGCCTGCTGGACTGCGTCGCGTCGAGAAAGGCATCGAGCTGGCGGCGCGTGAACTCCGGATCGGCTTCGGCGGAGGCAAAGTGGCTCATCACGCCGACGACGTCGCGGCCCGCGGCAGGTAGCTCGGACAGTCCCCAGCGGCCCATGCCGGTGTCGAGCTTGAGGTGTACCGGCACGCCTTCCGGGACACGGCCGTCACCGATGACGAGCTCCAGCTCCGCCGAGCGTGCACGCTCGACGTCAGGCGGGTCGGAGGGTCCGAGGACGACGATCCGCGTCGCGGGGAAGTCTGGGCGCAGCTCGAGCGCCTCGGCCACCGACGCGACGCAGAGCGCCGAGGCGCCGCCCTCCACGGCGCCGCGTGACACGTCCACCGCGCCGTGCCCGTAGCCGTTGGCCTTGACGACGGCCCAGAGCTCGGATCCCTCGAGCACGTCGAGGAGGCGGCGTGCGTTGTGGCGGACGGCAGCGAGATCGAGCGTGAACTCAGAGCGGCGCATAGGGCCTGAAGTTTCGCGCAAGCTCGGAGATGTACCGCCGGCCCAGGTCGTCGCCGTTCTCGCCCAGCCACGCGCGGAAGCTGGCGCGCCCGCGCGGATCCTCGGCCGACGCGAGCAGGCCGGCTCGTAGGGCTGCCAGCTCCTCGCGCGTGACGACGGCATCACGCATCGCCGCACCCACCACCGCCGAGACCGCGAGCATGAGCGCCGCGGGGGTGCGGACGATGCGAGGGGAACGACCGACTGCCGCGCCAATCGCGTGGACGAGGTCGGCAAAGGTGTAGACCTCGCGGCCGGCCGCGTCGAACGTCTCGTTCTCGCTCCGCCCGCCGGCATCGACGCACAGCGACGCGACGTCCTCGACCGAGACGGGCTGGACGGCGGACGGCTCCCGGCCGGCGACGAGAAAGATCGGGGAGTGCCGGACGGTCCAGGCGATGTTGTTGACCAGGATGTCGTCCTGACCGAAGAGTAGCGTCGGGCGAACGATCGCATACGACAGACCGGACTCTCTGACGTGGCGCTCAGCGAGCGCCTTGCCGCGGAAGTAGGGGAAGGGCGAGCTCTCGGACGGGTTCGCCACGCTGACGTTGACGATGCGGCGGATGCCGGCGTCGCGGGCGGCGCCGACGAGGGTGCGGATGTTGTCGACCGCTTGCGCGAACGTGGAGCCGCCGCGCTCGAAGCGCACCCAGTAGGTGTTGTAGAGCGTCTCAGCGCCTTGCAGACTCTTCCGCAGCGCCGGGCCGTCGCGGAACTGAAGTGGGGACCACTCGACCCGGCCGGCGAGCGGATCAGCGGAGGACGCAGAGCGGCGCGCCAGCGTTCGCACAGCGCGGCCTCGGCTGAGCAGCTCGGTCGCGATCGCACGACCCGTGAACGAGAAGGCCCCTGTGACTACGTCCTGCGGCACAGCTAGACGTCCACCGAGAAGCCGTCCCAGGCGAACATCACGTCGTATCCGTAGTCCGGCGCGAGGCGCTGTAAGTCGTCGTGGGAGAGACCGTCGATCTCCTCGACGTGGGTGAGGACGACACGCCCCGCACCGAGCGCTCCTACCATCGCTCTGGTCTCCTCGAACGTCGCCTCGTAGCGCAGAACGGGGTGCTCGGGATGGATCCGTCTCTCCCCAGTGAACAGGTCGAACTCGCAGATGCCCATCGGGAGCACGGCGAGATCCACGCCCTGGACCTCGGGCGGCGGCGCCCAGCCGTTCAGCTCGTCCATGGCGATGAGCAGCCGCCGGCCGCGCTCCCTGAGCTCGAAAGCGTAGACATACGACTCGGCGAGCCGGAACGGGCGTATCTCGACGCCGCCGACCAGCACCGACTCGCCGTCCACGAGCTCGTGGATGCGAACCCAGCCACGCAGCTGCATGAACTCCAGGTGATCCATGCCGCCGAGGTGCGTCCTGAAGTCGGCCGCCACCTCCTCGGGCAGGTAGACGTCGGTGACGCGGTTCCGCTTTGCCTCGCGCGGCCAGGTGCGGAAGTCGCCGTTGCGCGTCTCCCAGACGCGACGCCCCATCGTGTGGTCGGGATGCCAGTGCGAGTAGAAGCAGGCGCCGACCTCGTCGATGCCGGCCCGGTCGAGCTGGAGCTTCGCTTCCTCCGGCGTGTCGAAGACGACGTTCGGCCCGTGGACGAAGATGCTCGGCCCCGTGCGCGCGTAGGGAACGCCCTTGCTTCGCGCCTCCACGCACACGTGGCACGCGCATCCCGGCCGGGGTGTCGTCGTCGCCCCACCGGAACCGAGTATTTCCACCCTCATGTGAGCGCTTGCGGAAGGGCCGCGACCACGTCGGAGGCGATCAGCCCCGGCTGGGCGGGCGCGAGGCTGGCGGCGATGCCGTGGGCGACGGCGCCCGCCGCCGCCGCTTCGGGCGCGTCCATCCCCTTCGCAAGGAACGCGGCGATCACGCCGGTCAGCACGTCGCCGCTGCCCGCGGTCGCGAGCGACGGCGGTGCCAGATCGCAGACGACCGGGTCTCGGCCGGGCCCGACGACGATCGAGTCGGCCCCCTTGAGCAGGACGACTGCTCCAAAGCGCTCGGCGGCGCGGCGCGCGGCCGCCAGCCGGTGTGCGTCCACATCGGCCGAGGTCTCGCCGAGCAGACGGGCGAGCTCCCCCGAGTGCGGTGTCAGCACGATCGGCGCCGGCCGCTGGACCGGCTCGAGCCCGAACAGCGCGTCGGCGTCGACGACCGCAGGCAGCGTCGACCGTTCGAGCACCTCGCGGACGAGGCGCTTGACCGAGTCGTCGCGGCCGAGGCCTGGGCCGATCGCGATCGCGTCGGCGCGGCTCTCGACGGCGAGGATCTCCTCCACGGCGGTGTCGCCCTCGAAGCCGAACTTCACGGGCTCGAGGAGCCTCATCTCGACGACCGGGAGCACCGAGCGTGGCACGGCGACCGTGACGTAGCCGGCGTCGGCACGGAGGGCCGCCTCCGCCGCGAGGCAAACGGCACCGGTCATCCCCGTCGAGCCGCCGACGACGAGCACACGGCCGACCGTGTACTTCGAATCGTGCGGCGCGCGCCTCGGGACGTCGCGCAGCAGCGACTCGGTCGCGCGAGCGGCGTGGGTCGACAGCGGCTCGAGCCCGATGTCGGCGACGACCACGCGCCCGGCGTGGAACCGCCCGGGAGCGACGACGAGACCGACCTTGCGTCCGTGGAACGTCACCGTCAGGGCCGCATGGACGGCGACCGTCGCGACCTCCCCCGTCGAGCCGTCCACGCCGGACGGGATGTCCACCGCCACGACGGGTGCTCCCGACGCGTTCATGCGCTCGATCAGCGCGGCCGCGTCGGGTCTCGGCTCGCCGTGGAACCCCGTCCCGAAGAGCGCGTCGACGATGACGTCTGCGCCGTCGAGCTCCTCCGTCTCGACGGCGTCGCGGCCGGCCTCGCGCAGCACGCGCGCGGCGATGCGGCCGTCACCGCCGTTCGAGCCGCCGCCGCAGACGACGGCGAACCTGCGCGCACGCGGGAACGCGCGCATCGTCTCGCGCGCAACGGCCGCACCGGCACGTTCCATCAGCTCGGGCGCCGAGTGCGGATAGCCGGGGTGGCGAGCCTCGGCTTCGCGCATCTCGGCGGCCGTGTAGAGCGGCTCGTGCACTGCTTCGCCTCAGCCTTCGCGCGGCTGCACGACGGCGACCGCCGCCGCGAGCTCACGCGAGTGGGTCATCGACAGGTCGATCGCGCCGGCGGCGATCTTCTCCGCGAAGGCCGCGGTCTTCCCGAACAGCCGGACCGAGGGTTTGGGGCGGCCGACGATCTCGATCTCCTTCCACGTGAAGCGAACGCCGCAGCCGAGCGCTTTGCCGACGGCCTCCTTTCCGGCGAACCGGGCCGCGTAGCTCTCGGCCGCGTTCTTCTTCCCGTCGCAGTACCGGCGCTCGGCCTCCGTGAAGCAGCGCTCGCGGAACCCCGGGCGTTCGAGCGCCCTCCGGATCCGCTCGATCTCGATCACGTCGACACCGACCTTCACGGCGGTGGAGCCTGCTCGAGCCAGTCCGGAAAGTTCGCCAGCGAGCTGACCACGGCGTCCGGGATGACGGCCGACGACTCGAGCTGCTCCGGCCTGAACTTGCCTGTACGGACGAGCGCGGTGCGCATCCCGAAGAGCTGCGCGCCGCGCACGTCGGCGTCGATGTCGTCGGTGACCATCCACGTCAGCTCGGGCTCGGCTCCCAGGGCATCGAGCGCCGCGGCGAAGTACGCCGGGCTCGGCTTGCCCAGCACCGTTGCCTCGCGCCCGGTGGCGTACTCGAGCCCGGCGACGAACGCTCCGCCGTCGAGCATGGGACCGCGACTGGTCTGCCACCAGCGGTTCTTGTGCAGGCAGTAGAACGACGCCCCAGCCTGGAGCTCGTCGAAGGCGCGCCCGAGGTTCATGTAGCTGAAGACCTGGTTCGGCTCGAGCGTCTCGTCGCAGCCCCCGATCAGGACGGCCTCGGCGTCGTGCCCGACGAGCTCCAGCCCTTCGAGGTCGGGGACGATCGAGGGCATCACCAGCGCGAGCACTCTCCGGCCGCCGAGCTCGCGCACGGCCGCGCGGGGCGTCGTCTGGATCTCCGTCTCGTCGAGCTCGAAGCCGAGCTCCCGGAGTTCCTCGGCGAGGACGTCGCGGGGTCGCGTCGAGTTGTTCGTGATGAAGCGGAGCGAGTGCCCGTCCGCTCGGAGACTGCCTACCGCCTCGACAGCGCCGGGGATGGGCTCGCCCGAGACGTGGAGCACCCCGTCGATGTCGAGGAGAATGCAAGCCATGGAGCCGGAGTCTATTCGCGTCACGAGGACGGTCTCCATCCCGTTGACAGAGGTGTCCATCAGGGTCTCGCGGTCGAGCGGGCCGGGGGGACAGCACGCGAACACCTCGGAGACCCGGGTGGAGGCGCGCTTCGACGTCGCCGCCTCCGCGACGCTGACGGATGCCCAGAAGCGGCGGGTCGTCGCGCGCGTGGGGCCGGTCGTGCGGACGATCGCGCAGGACGAGCGCAGTCAGCTCCGGAACCGGGAGCTTGCGCTCGAGCGGCTTGCAACGAGGCTGCGGGAGGCGCTCAGGCTGGAGCGGCGGCGCATGCCGACGGCCCCGACGGCGGCCTCGCGCGCGCAGCGTCTCGACGAGAAGCGCCGGCGAGGGCAGACGAAGCAGCTTCGCCGCGAGCCGCCGGACGAGTGAGCGGCACGGAAGACCCCCGCACAGAACCGGCACGATAAGGCGACGGAGTTGGTACGGATCGGGACTGACCCTGCTTGTGCCGATTCGGTTCCGAAAGCGCGCCGGAATGGTGCGGTCGATACGAAGCGCCGCTCCGTCGCACTAGGATCGCGGTGTGGACGTCCTCCGTCTGACGACGCTGCTGCCGGAGCTCCCGACGGAGCGGACGCACCTGCTCGACAACCTCGGCCGCGCGCGCCGCGAGATCGGCCCGATCACGCCCGATCTCTCCGATGCCATCGCCGACCACATGGGCATCCGCCGCGGCGAAGTCCACGAGGTCGTCAGCTTCTACTCCTTCCTGCAGGTGCCCGCGAGCGTCTACCGCGTCTGTACCGGGCCGATCTGCGACTGCTTCGGAGCACACGAGCTGCTAGAAGGGCTCGAGGGCGCGCTCGAGGTGCCGTGCCTCGGCCACTGCGACCTCGCCCCCGTCGCCACCAACGGCGACACGATCCTTCCGCGCGGAGAAGACCGCCCGGTCACGCACTCGGCAAACCACGGCCCGGTGCTCGATCTCGGCCAGGCAGACGAGACGCTCGCCGACTACGAGCGCCGCGGCGGGCTCGCGGCGCTGCGCGCGGTCCCGACTGCCGAGAAGATCGTCGAGGAGCTGAAAGCGGCAGGTCTCTCGGGCTTCGGCGGTGCCGGCTTCCCGACCGGCCTCAAGTGGGAGTCGCTCCTCCAGTCCCCGGCACCGCGCGTCCTCGCCGTCAACGCCGACGAGGGAGAGCCGGGGACGATCAAGGACCGCTACATCCTCGAGCTCCGCCCCCATCTCATGCTCGAAGGGGCGCTGATCGCGATGCGGGCGCTCGACTGCCCCGAGGGCTATATCTACTTGAGGGAGGAGTACGCGACGGCGCGGCCGCGCATCGAGACCGCGCTTTCGGAGTTGGCGCAAGCCGGCCTCTTGGACGGCTTGCGCCTCGAGTTGGTCGTCGGCGCCGGTGCGTACATCGCGGGCGAGGAGACGGCGATGCTCGAGTCGATGGAGGGCCGCCGGGCCATGCCGCGCCTCAAGCCGCCGTTCCCGACCCAGGTCGGCCACCTCGCACGGCCGACGCTGATCAACAACGTCGAGACACTCGCGCACGTGCCGGCGATCGTCGCGAACGGAGGGGCCTGGTGGGCCGGCCTCGGCAAGAACGGCGCGCAGGGCACCCGTCTCTGGTCAGTCTCGGGCGCAGTCGCGAAACCCGGCTGCTACGAGGCGCCGAACGGCATTGCGCTCCGCGAGCTGATCGAGGACCACGCCGGCGGCCTCACCGACGAGGTCGGCGCGATCGTCCCGGGCGGCGCCGCGTCCGGCATCCTGCCCCCCGCCGCACTCGACGCCGTGCTCACGCGCGACGGTCTCCGCGAGTACGGCGCCGGCGTCGGCTCCGCGGCCGTCCAGGTCTTCCCAAAGAACTACTCCGTTCTCCGCCTCCTCGGCGAGACGATGCGGTTCTTCGCCGAGGAGTCGTGCCAGAAATGCACGCCCTGCCGGATCGGCAACCGCGCGATCCACCACCTTGCGGAGCGGCTCGAGGAAGGCGAGGCGGTGATGTCCCGGGCGCGGCTGGACGAATGGCTGGAGACGATGGAGCGGACGTCGATCTGCGGCCTCGGTCAGGCGGCCCCGATTCCGGTGCGGAACGCGATGGCGCACTGGCCGGAGCTGTTCGCGCCGCTCGACCTCGTCTCGGTAGGGTCTGAACGATGATCGAGTTCACCCTCGACGGGCAGACCGTCGCCGCCGAGGACGACGAGCTGATCGTCCACGCCGCCGCCCGCCACGGCGTCTTCATCCCCACGCTCTGCCACGACGACAAGCTGGCGCCGTACGGCGGTTGCCGCATGTGCATCGTCGGCGTCGAGGGGGCGCCGCGACCGATGCCAGCCTGCGCGACCCGCGTGCGCGAGGGGATGGTCATATCCACGAACGGCAGCACCGACATGTACCGGCGGGTGCTCACCGAGATGCTGCTGGCGGAGCATCTCGACGCGAACCCGGGTGGCCGCCCGAACGAGCTGACCGACCTCGCAGCGGAACTCGGCGCCAGCGCCCCCTTCCTGCTTCCCGATGCGAAACGGGAGCAGTACGACGACCGCAACAAGCTCATGGGCTACGAGCCCGACGCGTGCATCCTCTGCGCGCGCTGCGTGCGCTACACGCAGGAGGTGATGCAGTGCTCGGCGCTCTCACTCGAGGGCCGCGGCGGGCACGCGCGCATCGTGCCGACGTGGGGCAAGTCGTGGCTCGACACCGAGTGCGAGCTGTGCGGCGGCTGCCTCTCCGTCTGCCCGACCGGCGCCATCTTCGAGAAGTTCCTCAACGGCGCCCCACCGGACCACGAGAACACGCTGAGGAAGGTGCAGTCGACGTGCACGTTCTGCGGCGTCGGCTGCCGCGTCGACCTCAACGTCGACCCGGCCACCAACAGGATCGTCAAGGTCACCTCGGACCCGTCGTACGTCTCGAACGACGGCAACCTCTGCGTCAAGGGTCGCTTCTCGTTCAACTTCGTCCACCACCCCGACCGCCTCACCGAGCCGCTCGTGCGCGGTGAGGACGGGCTGCTGCACCCGACCACGTGGGAGCACGCACTGCAGGTCGCGGCCGTCGGCTTGAAGGGGGTGATCGCCCGCCACAGCGCGCAGGCAGTGGGAATCCTGGCTTCTGCGCGGCTGACGAACGAGGAGAACTACCTGATCCAGAAGCTCGCTCGGACGGCCGTCGGCACGAACTCGGTGCACTCCTGCGAAGCGACCTGACACGCTCCGACTCTTTACGGCCTGGTCAGGTCGTTGGGCAGAGGAGCTAGCACCAACTCGATTCCGGAGATCGAGAACGACCGGTTCCTGCTCGTGATCGGCTCGAACACGACGGAGGCGCATCCGGTGCTCGCGCTCAGGATCAAGAAAGCGGTGCGCAAGGGCGCCACACTGGTCGTCGCCGACCCGCGCAAGATCTGGCTGACCAAGATCGCGAAGCGGCACCTACAGCTGCGGCCGGGCACGGACGTCTGGCTGATCAACGCGATGATGCACACGATCCTCGAGGAGGGTCTCCAGAACGAGGAGTTCATCCGCGAGTACACGGAGGACTTCGATGCCGTACGCGAGGTGGTCGCGCGGTACACGCCCGAGGAGGCCGAGGTCGTTACCGGCGTGCCGGCTGAGGCGATCCGCGCCACCGCACGCGAGTACGCACGCGAGCGGCACGCCGGGATCTTCTACACGCTCGGCATCACCGAGCATGCCTGCGGCGTGGACAACATCTGGTCGCTCTCGAACCTCGTCTTGATGACCGGCCATCTCGGCTACGAGTCCACCGGGCTCAACGCGTTGCGCGGCCAGAACAACGTGCAAGGGCTGAACGACTCGGGCGCAAACCCCGCCTACCTGCCGGGCTACCAGCCGGTGGACGATCCCGAGATCCGGCGGAAGTTCGCGGAGGCCTGGGGCGCCGAGGTGCCCGAGACGGTGGGCTACCGGCTCGACCAGATGATCTCCGGCATGCACGACGGGCGGATCAAGGCGCTCTACCTGATCGGCGAGAACCCGGCGCAGACCGAGCCCAACTCGCACCACGTCGAGGAGGGTCTCGGGAACCTCGAGTTCCTCATCTCACAGGATCTCTTCCTCAACGAGACCTCGCGCGACCATGCGAACGTCGTCTTCCCCGCCTCGTCGTTCGCGGAGAAGGACGGCACGTTCACGAACACCGAGCGGCGCGTGAATCTCGTCCGCACGGCCGTGCCGCCACCCGGAAACGCGCGCGTCGACCGCGACATCGTGATCGACCTGGCGCGGGCGCTGGGGGCCGACTGGCCCGACTACCCGGACGCCTCGGCCGTCTGGGACGAGCTCGCCGATCTGTCGCCGAACTGGTACGGCATCCGGCATCACCGGTTGCAGAAGGAGGGCATCCAGTGGCCCTGCACCGAGCTGGATCACCCGGGCACGCCGTTCCTCCATGCACCGCGACCGGCCCGTCCGGGCGGCAGGGGCAAGTTCTTCCCGGTCGAGTACCAGCCGCCGATCGAGCAGCCTGACTCGGAGTACCCACTCGTCCTCTCCACCGGGCGGACGCTCTATCACTACAACTCCGCGACGATGACGATGCGCGAGGACGGGATCACCGACAAGCAGGAGGATCCCTTCTTCGAGATCTCGCCGGAGGACGCGTCGAACCTCGGCCTCCGGCACGGCGACCGGGCGAGGCTCGTCTCACGCCGCGGCGAGCTGGAGGCGCGCGCGATGATCGGAGACCGCGTCTACCCGGGCCTCGTCTGGATGGCGCTCCACTTCGCGCAGGCCAAGGTGAACTGGCTCACGCACGACGTCGGCGATCCGCTCATCGGCACGCCCGAGTACAAAGTCTCAGCGGTGCGCGTCGAGAAGGCCCCCGCGTAGAGGTGCATCAGCGGTGATCGGAGAGCCGCGCCTGCACGAGCCGGAGTGCGAGTCGACGCAGCAGCTGCTCGTCGACCGGGCCGACGAGCTGCCCGAGGGCGCCGTCGCGACGACGGATCACCAGACCGCAGGCCGCGGCCGGCTGGGGCGCGACTGGGAGGACGCGCCGGGGACCTCCCTGCTCCTCTCGGTACTGCTGCGCCCTCCGGCCGAGCGTTCCGCGCCGGAGCTCTCGCTCGTCGCGGCCGCGGCGACCGCCGAGGCCGTGGAGATCGCGACGTCGCTCTCCGCTCAGATCAAGTGGCCGAACGACGTCATGCTCAACCGCCGCAAGGTGGCAGGGATCCTGGCCGAGATGCGCGGCGAGGCAGTCGTGATCGGCATCGGCGTCAACGTGAACCAGACGGCAGGGCAGCTCCCGGCCGAGACGCGAACCCCCGCCGGCTCACTGCGCTCCCTCACCGGCTGCGAGTACGACCGCGACGCGGTGCTCGGAAGCCTCCTCGAGCGGCTCGAGAAGCGCTACTCCGCCTGGCGAACGGGCGGGCTCGACGCGGTCTTCGACGAGATCGGATCGCGCAACTTCCTCTTCGCGCGGACGATCCGCGTCGGCGACGTGTCCGGTGTCGGCGGCTCGATCCAGCGTGACGGCAGGCTCGAGATCGTCACGGGGCACGACAGCCACGTCCTCGTCGAGAGCGGCGAGGTCGAGTTCGTGCGGTGACCGAGGATCTGGCGGCCCTCTCCGCCCGGTTCATGGAGGCCGTGCGGGACCGCGAGCTGCCGTTCCTCGAGTACCACCTCGGCGAGGAGTTCACGCTCACGACTGGACGCGCAACGACGTCCGTCCGTCGCCGCGCCGAGTGGCTCCAGGTGACCGCCTCCCGCTACGAGATCGAGGAGTTCGCGTTCGACGAGCTGGAGGCGTTCGACTACGGGTCAGTCGGGGTCGTCCGTTCAAGCTACCGCCAGACCGGGTCCATGGACGACGAGCGCCGCGACACCGTCTACCTGATGACCGACGTATGGGTCGAGCGTGACGACCGTCCGCAACTCGTCACGCGTCACGTGTCGCCGTTGTAGGGCGTCAGCCCATCCGTACCGGGATCTCGACCTGGTGGATCCGCGATCCGTCCTTGGCCGAGAGCTCGTAGACGACGAGCTTCCCCGTTCCGGCGCTCGGGGACGTGAACGGCACGCTGAAGTCGAAGGTGCCACGTGTGCCCGTCCCAGACGTCGCCGTGACGAAATGTGTCTTCAGCAGCTTGCCGCCGGGGTCGCGCAGGTCGTATTGAAACGTCGCTTCGAAGGTGTTGGCCGTGCCGGTCGCGTGCAGCGGGCTCTTCACGTGATCGAACGGAAGCGGCGACTCCACGAAGATGATCGGCGTCTGCTCTTCGAAGTTCTTGCGTGTGTAGACGCGACCATCGACGGTCGCCCTCTTCATCGCGTGCTGCGTGATCGTGTAGACGACCTGCGCGAGCTCTGCGCGCGTGAACGCTCCGTGGGTCTTTACGACTCCCTTCGACGCGTCGAGCTCATACGGGCTGGTGGCAGCATTGGAGAGACCTAGCGCGCGGCGCTCGTCCGAGGTAGGACCCTTCGAAAGCTCCGCGAGTACGGCCGTCGTGACGTCGTTCGACGACACCATCCGCAACACGGGCTGGACTCGCCCGTCGCGGAGGAAATAGATCCGTTGCGGAGTCGGCACGGCCGGAGCGGTGCTCTTGTTCGACCCACCGCAACCAGCCAGCGCCGCGACAACGGCCGCCATCGCGAGCCACGCGAAAGCGATTCGCCTCAGCGCATCGTCGCCAGGTCGGCGTAGACGTCGACGTCTCTCAGGAGACACGCGTCCACCTGTAGCACCGCCCGATTGACTCCGCGTAAAGAAAGCTCGCCACCCTGTAAACGTGTTTCGAGGTCGGGCAGCATGTCCTTCCCGTACGCACCGGGAAGCGGACCGGTCTGCGGCACGGCGACCGCGTCGCCGAGCCCGCGTAGCAGCTCGGGCGTCACGAGTGGGCAGTCGACGGGCAGGAAGACGGCAACGTCGTGCGCGGCCGCACGGAGCCCGGCGATCACGCCGTATACGGGAGCACGATCGTTCGTGCCGTCATCGACGAGCGGAAACGGCAGCGGCAATGCGTCGGCCGCTTTGCCGACGGCGATCACCTCGTCGCAGGCCTCACCAAGGACCCGCCAGCCCCGTTCGGCGAGCGTCTCGCCGCCGAGGAGTGCGAGCGCCTTCGGCGAGCCGAACCGCGTCGACCCGCCGCCCACGAGCAGCACACCGGTCAGGGGACGATCCGCCACGGCTCCGTGTAGACGTTTGCGCGGCCTTCGCGGACGAAGCCGCAGAGCGTCACGCCGCGGTCCTTCGCCAGTTCGACGGCGAGGGACGACGGCGCGCCCACGGCGACGAGGACCGGGCAGCCGGCGACCGCCGCCTTCTGCACGAGCTCGAACGACAGCCGACCGCTGACGCACAGGATCGACTCGGCGAGAGGCAGGCGGCGCTCCCGGAACGCCCAGCCGATCACCTTGTCCATCGCGTTGTGCCGGCCGACGTCCTCCCGGAGGCAGAGCAGGTTCCCGCCCGGCGAAAGCAATCCTGTCGCGTGGAGCCCGCCGGTCAACTCGAAGGCGGCCTGGGCGTCGCGCAGACGGCCCGGCAGCAGCGAGACCGTCTCCAGCGTCACCCGCAGGTCGCTCTCGACCCTCGGCGCCTCGACCGCGACTGCTTCGAGGGCTCCCTTTCCGCAAACACCGCACGAGGACGAGGTGTAGAAGGACCGCGCGAGCCTGTCGGGGTCGAATCCGGGCGCGTCTACCTCGACCATGTTCGCGGCGAGATCGTCCGGCAGCCGGGCGCCCTCGGGACGGAGCCCCTCGGAGATGCAGAACCCGAGCGCGAGCTCCTCGTCGTGTCCGGGCGTCCGCATCGTGACCGCGACCGGGCGGCCGTTGATGCGAAGCTCGAGCGGTTCCTCGACGGCGACGACGTCATCCGTCGTCTCACCTCCGGGCAATCGTGAGACGGCGATGCGGGCGGTCGCGTAAGGAGGGGTATGCATAGGGTCTGGCCTTCTGGCCAGACCCGCCCTTTGTACCCCAAGACGGGTCAGACCAGAAGGTCTGACCCAGTGGAATCGACGGGCATCGAGCCCGCCTATTCCACCGTGACGGTCTTGGCGAGGTTCCGCGGCTGGTCGACGTTCAGGCCGCGAAGGCGCGCAATCCGGTAGGCGAGCAGCTGCAACGGCACGACCGCGAGCATGGCCGAGAGGAACGCGGGCGCCGCGGGGACGTAGATGACGTCGTCCGCGTGATGCTGGATGTCCTCATTGCCGTCGCTTGCGATCGCGATCACGTGGGCGCCCCGCGCGCGCACCTCCTGGATGTTGGAGACGATCTTGTCGTAGACGCGATCCATCCTCGTCGCAATCACGACGACGGGCGTGTTCTCGTCCAGCAGCGCGATCGGTCCGTGCTTCATCTCACCCGCCGAGTACGCCTCGGTCGGAATGTACGAGAGCTCCTTCAGCTTCAGCGCCCCCTCGAGCGCGACCGGCAGCCCGATGTTGCGCCCGAGGTAGAGGAAGAACGGCTTGTCGAAGTGCCGGCGCGCGATCTCCTCGATCGGATGGTTGCCGTCGAGGAACTGCGCGATCTGGTCGGGCAGCTTGTAGACGGCGTTGACGATGAACTCGATCTCCTCGGGAGGCACCGTCTTCCGCACCTGGGCGAGCTTGAGCGCGACGAGGAAGAGAAGGGAGAGCTGCGCTGTGAACGTCTTCGATGCCGCCACGCTGACCTCGAGACCGGCGCGGGTATAGAGGACGGTGTCCACCTCGCGAGTGATCTGCGAGCCCATCATGTTCGTCAGCGCGACCGTGTGGGCGCCCATCGAGCGCGCCACCTTCATCGCCTCGATCGTGTCGCGCGTCTCACCCGACTGCGAGATGCCGATCACAAGGGTGTCCTCGTTGAGAACGGGATTGCGATAGATCCACTCCGAGGCGATGTCGTGCTCGACGGGCACGCGCCCCCACTCCTCGATCGCATAGCGGGCGGCCACACCTGCGTGGTACGCAGTGCCACTCGCGAGAATGACGATCCGGCGCAGGTCGGCGAGCTCGTCGTCGGACATCCCGAGACCCTCGAGGACGAGCCGCCCGTGCCGGAGCCGGTCGCCGATCGTCTCGGCCACGGCTTCTGGCTGCTCGTGGATCTCCTTGAGCATGAACGTCTCGAAGCCGCCCTTCTCGGCTCCTTCGAGATCCCAGTCGAGCTCCTTCAGCTCGAGCTCCACCGGTGAGCCGTCGGGACGGCTGAACGTGATCGAGTCGGGCGTGATCGCCGCGATGTCGCCGTCGGCGGGGAAGTACACCTTCCGGGTCTCGGCCAGGAACGCAGCGGCGTTCGACGCCAGGAAGTTCTCTCCCGCGCCCGCGCCGACGACGAGCGGCGTCTCGTGGCGCACCGAGACGAGCAGATCCGGATGATCGGCGTGGATGACGACGAACGTGAAATGACCCTCGAGCTCGGCGAACGTCTTCGCCACCGCCTCGACGAGATCGCCGTCGTAGTGGCGCTCGATCAGATGGGAGACGGTCTCGGCGTCGGTCTCGGACGAGAACGTGTGGCCCTCGTCCGCGAGACTCTCCTTCAGCTCGCGGTAGTTCTCGACGATCCCGTTGAGGACGATCGAGAGCTTCGAGTCGTCGCAGCCGGTGAGCGGGTGCGCGTTCAGCTCGGTGACGCCGCCGTGGGTCGCCCAGCGCGTGTGCCCGACGCCCGTGGTCGCCGAGGAAGGCTCAGGAGCCGCCGCAGCCCTCAGCCGTTCGAGCGGGCCGACGGCCCGCACGTAACGGACCGCGCCGTCTTCGAGAAGCGCGAGACCGGCCGAGTCGTAGCCGCGGTACTCGAGCCGCTCGAGACCGGCGAGCAGCAACGGCTTGCACTCACGTGGTCCGACGTATCCGATGATCCCGCACACGCGTCGAATCTCCTGTCGTCTCGCGCCGCCCCGCCGAAGCGGTCGAGGCCTGGCTGTCACATCTTCGGCGCGGACGTGTCTGCGCGCTAGCCGAGCTCATGTCTGACGAGTTCGGCGATCCTACCACAGAGCCTTTTTGCCTCTTCCTCCGTTTCCGCCTCGGCCAGCACGCGGATCACGGGCTCGGTCCCCGACGGCCGCACGAGCACGCGACCCTCGCCCGCGAGCTCCTCGTTGACCCTCGCAGCCTCCTCGAGCACGTTGGGCGGCACCTCGCGACGGCCGACCCGGAGGTTCTCCTTCACCTGCGGGAACACCGGCATCACGGCCGCCGCCTCCGAGAGCGTACGGCCCGCGAGCGCACCGCAGAGCAGGAGTGCCGCCGACAGGCCGTCCCCGGTGACGTGGTCGCCGAGCCAGACGACGTGGCCGGATTGCTCGCCGCCGAGTAGCGCCCCCTCACGGCGCAGCGCCTCGAGGACGTAGCGGTCACCGACGTCGGTCACGTGCACCGTGATGCCACGCTCCTCCATCAGCCGGTGAAAGCCGAGGTTGGCCATCACCGTCACCGCGACCTGGTCGACGCCGAGCGCAAGCGCCAGTACGGCGACGATCTGATCGCCGTCGACGACATTCCCCTGCTCGTCGACGGCGAGCATACGGTCGCCGTCACCGTCGAACGCGATGCCGAGGTCGTGACCTCCCACGTTCACGGTATCGCGGAGCATCGCGAGATCCGTCGCTCCGCAACCGACGTTGATGTTCTCGCCGTCCGGCGCGTTCGCGATTGCCGTCACCTCCGCGCCGAGCCGTTCGAATGCGGCCGGGGCGATCCCGCTGTAGGCGCCGTTCGCGCAGTCGACGGCGATGCGGAGACCGGTCAGGTCGGTGCCGAAGCGGTCGAGCACATGGTCGAGGTAGCCCTCGACGGCCCCTTCGAGGCGCTCGATCGTGCCGCCGTTGCCTGCAGGTCCCGGAGCGTCCATCAGCGCCTCGATCTCGCTCTCCTCGTCGTCTGTGAGCTTGCGACCCTCGTGGTCGAAGAGCTTGACGCCGTTGTACTCGGGTGGGTTGTGCGACGCCGACACCACGGCGCCGAGATCCTGGGCGAGAAGCGCAACCGCGGGCGTCGGCAGCACGCCGCCGAGCACGGCGACGCCTCCAGCCGCGACGATGCCCTGGACGAGCTTCTCCTCGAGCAGCGGCCCGCTCGCGCGCGTGTCGCGCCCGACGAGCACCCGGCCGCGGCCCGACCAGGTCGTCGCCGCGTTGCCGATCAGCTCGACCAGCTCGGGCGTGAGGCTCTCGCCCACCACGCCGCGAATGCCGTCAGTTCCGAAGTAGCGGCGTTTTCCGGCTCCGCCGGAAAACGCTAGAGAACCCGAACCGTTCACAGCATTGTCGCTGGCGCTTTGCGGAACGCAAAGCGCCAGAGCGTCAGCGCTTGCTGAACTGAGGTGCCTTTCGTGCCTTGTGCAGACCCGCCTTCTTGCGCTCGACCTGGCGTGCGTCGCGGGTCAGGAAGCCCTGACGCTTGAGCGAGACACGCAGCTCCGGATCGGCCTCCACGAGCGCACGGGCGACGCCGTGGCGGATCGCCCCGGCCTGCCCGCTGATGCCGCCGCCGTGGACGCGGACACGCAGGTCGTATGTGCCCGCCGCGCCGGCGACCTCGAGGGGCGACACGGCCATCTTCCGATGGACGGCGCGAGGAAAGTAGTCCTCGATCGTCCTGCCGTTGATCCACGTCTTCCCGTCACCCGGGCGCAGGATCACGCGCGCGACCGACGTCTTGCGCTTCCCCGTGCCGAGGTACTGCGCGATCTGGGACATCAGACCTCCAACCTCTTCGGCGCCTGCGGCGCGTGCGGGTGCTCGGGGCCGGCGTAGACCTTGAGCTTCCGCAGCTGCGCCGCGGCGAGCTTGTTCTTCGGCAGCATCCCGCGAACGGCCTTGCGGATGACCTCGGTGGGGCGCCGCTCAAGCTGTTCGCGGAGCGTGCGCGCCTTCAGCCCGCCGGGGTAGCCGGAGTGCCGGTAGACCAGCTTCTGGTCGAGCTTCTGGCCGGTGACGTGGATCTTCTCGGCGTTGACGACGATGACGAAGTCGCCGGTGTCCACGTGCGGTGTGTACTGCGGCTTGCCCTTGCCGCGGAGCTGGTCGGCGATGCGCGTCGCCAGGCGCCCGAGGGTCTGCCCCTCGGCGTCGACGACGTACCAGTCGCGCTGAATCTCTCCGGGCTTCGCGGTGTAGGTCTTCATCTCAAAGAAAGGAGGCGGCCTGGCGACCGCCGACGGAGCAGTCTAGCAGCGCGCTAACGTCCTGGTGAGATGCCGCGGCTCGCAGGGATAAACCACGTCGCCGTCGACGTCGGCGACATCGACGAGGCACTCGCGTTCTTCGGGCGCATCTTCGAGATCCGGCTGCGGGGCAAGGGCCCGAGGATGGCGTTCATCGACATCGGCGACCAGTTCATCGCGCTCGCGCAGGGTAGGCGCAACGAACCCGACGGCCATCGCCACATCGGGCTCGTCGTCGACGACCGGCCGGCGACGATCGCGGCGGCGCAGGCAGCCGGAGCGCAGACGGTCGGCGACAACGACTTCCTCGACCCGTGGGGCAACTGCTGGCAGGTGGTCGACTACCGCGACATCCAGTTCACCAAGGCGCCGACGGTGCTCGCGGGCATGGGTCTCACCGGCCTCGAGAAGTCCGAGCAGGCGCTCGACGAGCTGCGCGCCAAGGGCCTCGCCGACTAGTCCGTCCCGGGGTAGTGCAAAGCGATTCCCGCGCGAGCGATGTCGACGGCGCTCAGCGCGTATCCGCCGAGTGATGCGACGGCCAGCGTGGCAAGCCCGTCTCCGAAGAAGCAGACGTTCGTCGGCATGGGGAACTGTGTCCCGGTGGCGTCGTCAAGCAGCAACTCTGCTGCTCCTCCCTCCGGAGGGACGTAGTAGATATGGAACGGGTAGTAGCAGCTGACGACGTAGCCGCCCTCAGCGGTCAACGCGACGCCGTCGGGGACTGTCCCGGCAAGGTCGGCGAGGACGCGCAGCCCCGAGTCCCGAACCTCCGACAGACGCGGGTGTTTGAAGCTCTCGAGGAAGACCAGCGTGCCGTCGCCGGCGACGGCGAGGCCGTTCGCGAAGTGGAGTGGCGGCAACTCGAGCACCTCGGCGTCGCCGCCGCCGGGCGGTACCTTCACGATGCGCCCTGCCGCGACGTCTGGATCCTCCGGGCCGGAGTCGGAGACGTAGAGCGACCCGTCGGGTGCGAAAGCCGGCCAGTTCGGGCAGACGAGGCGTTCTCCTCCTGCACTGTCGCACCAGGTCTCGAGCCTGCCGGCCGGGTCGAGACGGCGAACCGCGGCCGTGCCGGCGTCGCAGACATAGACCGCTCCGGCCGCGTCGAGGCAGAGCCCGAGCATGTAGCTCCCTTTCGACTCGGCGATCTGCTCCACGTCCCCCCTCCCAGGATCGACGCGGTACAGCTGACCGGCCTCGCCGCCGGCGTACAGCAGCCCGTCCGTGCCGAGAGCGACACCCTCGGGATGGTCGAGGCCGGCAGCCAGCGTGCGGACGTCCTTCATCGAGAGCATGGCGTCCCCTCTCATGCGTGAGTGTGTCGGCGCGCCGTGTCCGCGAACCGCTCGAGAGCATCACGGTTGAGCTCGATCCCGAGCCCCGGTTTCCGAGGCAGCGCGAGTCGCCCGTCGACGAGCTCGAGCTCGTCGTCGACCAGGTCTCGCCTCAATGCAGACTCCGCGACCTGCTGCGGCACGAACTCGAAGAACGGCATGTGCGGCGTCACCGCCGCCAGGTGCGCCGTCGCCGCGATGGTGATGCCGGTCTTCCATCCGTGAGGGACGATCAGCCTGCCGCGCTCTGCGGCCAGGTCGCACACGCGCTTCGCCTCGGTCAGCCCGCCGACGCGTCCCACGTCGGGCTGGGCGACGTGGACGCCGCCTCGGTCCATCAGGTCGATGAACTCGAATCGTGTCGAGAGCCACTCGCCCGCCGCCACCTTCATCGGCGCGCGCAGCGCGAGCTCGGCGTACCCGTCGAGGTCGTCGGCCCAAAGCGGCGTCTCGACGAAGAACACGTCGTATTCGGCCCACGTCTCGACGATCGCCAGCGCGCGCTCGACGGAGTCCCAGGCGTACGCGACGTCGACCATGATCGTGAAGTCCGGCCCCACGGCCTCGCGCACGCCGCGGATGATCTCGACGATCCGGGTGTCGGGCTCGTCTAGGCCCTCGTGCGCGTAGGGGCCGTTGACGAGCGTCTCGAGCTTCGCCGCGCGGAAGCCGAGCCCGTGCGCCCACGCGGCCTGGTCGACGAGCGCCTGGCAGAAGTCGTCCCACGAGCCGCCCCGGTTCGGAAGCAGCGAGGCGTACGGTGTGAACGATTCGTGCGCAGGGTCGCCGAGAAGCTCCCAGGTGGGCTTACCAGCCGCCTTGCCGCAGATGTCCCAGAGCGCCATGTCGAGCGCGCCGAGAGCGTGGATCAGCGCGCCGCGGCGTCCGGTCATCGCCGTCGCGACGTACAGCTGGTCCCACACGGCGGCCGGGTCGAGCGGGTCGAGGCCGACGATCGTCTGCCCGAGACCCATGTCCATCGTGTTCGTCCCGGGCGACTCGATGCACGCGCGAGCAACCCATGCGTTCAGGTCGGTCTCGCCGATGCCGGTGATCCCCTCGTCAGTGTGGACCTCCACGACGATGTCGTCCTGGTTGGAGCTCGTCGCGGCCCTGTCGTAGCCGGGATCGAGCAGGACGTGACAGGTAATGCCGGTGATCCTCATGAGGCGCCTCCGACGCAGGTGCGGTACAGGTCGTCGAGCTGGCGGAACGTGCCGGCGGGCGGAGCCCCGGCAGCGAGTGCGTCCGTGAGCAGCCGTCCAGCCGCGAGCTGGAAGCCCGGCCACCACGCGTCACGCGGCCGCACCCAGGCGGCAGTGATCGTCGCCCGCGTGCCGCTGTAAAAGCGGCCGGAGGCGGCGTCGACCGTTGCGTCGTGCCAGGCGGTCCGGCTCGCCGGCTGCCCGCCCGCCGGCGCGACGAGGCGGCACTGGACGTCGGCCCCACACGCCCAGGCTGCGAACGCAGCTGCATCGTCCGAGCGGTCCGAGGTGGACGAGACGGCGAGCCCCGTGCCGCCGAGCACGGAGCCGATCGGCCCCGAGCCTGCCGACGGGATCTCGGCGAACCGGCACACACGCTCGACGCGGCCCGGCGTGGTGTAGGTCACGAAGCCGTACGTCAGCGGCACGCACGCCAGGTCGTCGGTCCCGGTCAAGCGGGCAAGCGCGTCCGGCGGCTCCCACTCGAGCGCCTCAGCCGGTCCGAGGGAGAAAAGCTCGGCCAGGAGCGCTACGGCCCGCGTGCCGGCCTCGGGCACCACGAGCTCCGACCCCTGCGCGGCGGGAGCGCCGGCGTTGGCAACGAGCGTCAACCAGCTGGAGATCGAGTGGGCCGGCGCGAGCGGGAGGGCGACCGCGCCGGGCCGCGCGCGCGCGAGCGCGAGAACGTCGTTCCAGGTGGCGGTCGGCGCGCCGCCGAGCAGGTCGTCGCGTACGGCGCTGACCTGGCAGGCGGCGTCGACCGCGAATGCCCACTGGTGCCCGCCGAAGGTGTACGAGTCGTGGCTGGAGCCCATGCTGTCGGCGGCGAGCTCAGCCATGGTGGACGCCGGCACCAGCTCGTCCAGGGGAGCGAGGCAGCCGCTCTCGGCGGCGGTGCCGCAGAAGGGGTGGTCGATGACGAGCAGGTCGTACTCCGGCGCGAGCTCCTCGAGCGGCTCGTCGCCGAACGACTCCAGGCTCCGCCACACCCATTCGACATCGATGCCCGCCTCTTCCTTCCAGACCCCGGCGCACCTGCGCATCGGCGCGACGCACCGCGGGTGGTCCCAGCCCAACGCTCGGAGGGCGCTCGAGCCGGGCTGCACATGCTGCATCTGCACCGTTACGCCGTGGGCAGCGTCTCGACGACGTACAGGTTGGCGATCGTGCCTCCGTCGACGACGAGCTCGCTGCCGGTGACCGCAGCCGCGTCGTCGGAGGCGAGAAAGAGAACGGCCGCGGCGATCTCCTCCGGCGTCGCCATGCGCCGCTGCGGGATGCGATCGAAGTCCTGCGTCATGTACTCGTACATGACCGCGCCGACGTACTGGCGCGTCAGCGGCGTCGCCGTGTAGCCCGGGGCGACGACGTTCGAGCGGATCCCGTGCCGGGCCAGCTCCATCGCCATCGTCCGGCTCAGCCCGAGCATGCCCGCCTTGGAGGCGTTGTAGGCGACCTGGCTGCCGTCAGCCCCGTAGGCGTCGATCGAAGAGACGTGGACGATTGCGCCGCCTCCCGTCGCGGCCATCACCCGCGCGACTCGCTGTGCCATCAGGAACGCCCCCGTCAGGTTGACCGCCAGCACGCGGTGCCAAGCCTCGTCCGGAAAGTCGAGGAAGGGAGCGTCGTGGTCGATGCCGGCGCAGTTGACGAGAACATCGATTCGCCCCCAGCGCTCCCGCGCCGCCGCCACGGTCTCGTTGACCGCGGCCGCGTCCGCTACGTCAGCCGCGCGCGACCAAGCGCGGCCACCGCCGGCGACGATGTCGGCCGCAACCGCTTCTATCTCCGACGCGGTCCGGGCGACGAGCAAAACGTCCGCTCCCTCGGCGGCGAACCGGCGTGCGGTCGCCTCGCCGATCCCGCGGCCGCCGCCCGACAGAACGACGGTCCTTCCGGCAAAGCGATCGGGTGTCACTCGACCTCCGCGGGCGCGCAAACGTTTGTGCGACTCTAGAAGCGGCCGGCCGGCGGCGTCAACCCGCGGTCACGGCTCGGCCCCGAACGCCGCGTGGGAGATCTCTTCGGGCTCCTCGTACCACTGCGAGCGGTCGCCGAGCTTGGCGCGTCCGCGCCAGCGCAGGCTCTTCGGCTCTGCCTCGATCCGCTCCCAGAGTCGGCGGAGACGGTCGTCGAGCAGCGCCTGGTCGGGGCCGGCAAGTGCCGTCCCGGTGAGGTGCGAGCGCGCTGACTCGATCGTCTGGCGGCTCGTGCGCCACAGGCCCCAGTCGGCCGCGAGCAGGCGCGCGATGTGACCCGCGTTGACCGTCTCGTCGTCATCCTCCGCGACGTCGTGCTCGTACAGGATCGCCCACAGGTCGCGGAGATCCTTCTCGTTCAGGTTGACGATCTGGAGCTTCGTCAGCAGTAGCTCCGCCAGGGGTACCGTCTCGTCGTCGAGCTCGAGCCGGTCCGCGATCGGGATCGCGTGACACATTCTGAACTCGCCGACGAAGACGTCGACCTGCCGCTCGTGCTCGACGTCGTAGAACACGAGTCGCGTGGCCCCGTGCATGGCGTTGAAGCGCTCGTTCGGCTGGTACCCCAGCCCCCGTAGCGTCCGCGCCGCCGCGCGGCCCTGCTTGCGCGGCGTGACGAGGTCGACGTCGCGGTACGGGCGGGCAAGCGCCGGGTGGAGCGGGCCGCGGGCGCGGAGCTGAACGGCCACACCGCCGATCGCACGGAGCGTGACGTGCTCCGCGCGCGCGGCGCCGATCACCCGCCGGGCCTCGTCGACGATGTCCGGCCGGATCGACGACATGCCGCGCAAACGTTAGCTCACTCGCCCCCGGGCCACTATCATCGCGGGCGCCAATGACCGAGCGCGTCCGTCCTGCCCGTCTCGACGACGTCGCCCGCGCGGCGGGGGTGCACGTCTCGACGGTCTCCCGCGTGATCAACGGCAGTGCGGACGTGGCGGTCCGGCCGGAGACGAAACAGCGCATCCTGGCCGCGGCGCGCGATCTCCAGTACCGCCCGAACGCGATCGCGCGCGGCCTCCGGCTGGCGACGACCGGCACGCTCGGCCTGCTCGTTCCGTCCCTTCGCAACCCGGTCAACTCTCCGATCGTCCGCGGCGCCTTCGACCGGGCCTGGGAGCGTAACTTCGTACTCGTGCTCGCGGAGGACGCGGAGGAGAGCGAGGCGGCGGAGGACGCGTACGAGCGGCTGGTCGAGGAGGGCAGGATCGACGGCCTCCTGATCCAGAGCGCGCGGCTCGGCAACCCCAACCTCGACAGGTTCGCGCGCGGCCCCGTCCCATGCGTGTTCATGGACCGCGCGCACCCGGGCAGCGGCCGGAACGTGACCATGCGCGACCAGGATGCCGGCCGGATAGCCGCCGATCACTTGCTAGGGCTAGGCCACCGCGCGCTCGCCCACCTGAGTGGCCCGGACGAGCTGGACACGGTCGCGCGCCGGCGGGATGGCTTCGTTGAGCGATCACGCGGGGAGGGGTGCGATCCCCTCGTCGTCCCGGCGCCGCTGTCCGAGAGAGGGGGGTTCGCGGGCATGCGGACTCTGCTCCAGTCCGACGCGGCGCCGACGGCAGTCTTCGTCGCGAACATCAACCAGACGCTCGGAGCGCTCGCAGCAGCGCGCGAGGCCGGCGTGCACGTCCCCGAACATGTGTCGCTCCTCTCGCACGACGACGACCCGCTCTGCGAGTACCTGGAGACACCATTGACGGCGATCAGGATGCCGCTGCACGAGCTCGGCACGACAGCGGTCGACGTCCTGCTGGAGCAGGTCGAGGGCAGCCCACCGCGCGATGTCGAGGTCCCGATCGCGCCGGAGCTCGTGCTCCGCCGCTCGACGGCCCCGGCGCCGCGATGAGGATCGCCGCGGCGGTCCTCGTGGAGCCGGGGACCTCCGTGTCGAGGAGGTCGAGCTCGCCGCGCCGCGCCGCGACGAGGTACTCGTCCGGCTGCGCGGCTCCGGAATCTGCCGCAGCGACCTCTCGCTGCTCGACGGAAAGTGGCCGGCGCCGTTGCCGATGGTGCTCGGGCACGAGGGCGCGGGGACGATCGCGGCAGTCGGGGCGGGCGTCGACCCGGCGAGGGTGGGCGAACCCGTCGTCCTCACGTTCACCCCGGCGTGCGGCCGCTGCCGCTTCTGCCTGCAGGGTCGGGTGAACCTCTGCACGACGGCCGCGCGGTGCATGAACGATGGTGTCCTGCCCGACGGGACGACCCGGCTCGCCCGCGGCGGCGAGCCCCTCCACCACCTGGCGCTCGTCTCGTCCTTCGCGACGCACGCGGTCGTCCCGGCGAACGGCGCCATCCCCGTCCCGCCGGAGCTCGACCCCGCCGTCGCCTGCTTGCTCGGCTGCGGCGTCCTGACCGGCGTCATGGCCGTCACCCGCCGAGCGAGCGTCCGGCCCGGCGACTCGGTTGCGGTTCTCGCCTGCGGGGGTGTCGGTCTGGCCGCGGTGCTCGGCGCCGCGCTGGTCTCGGCCCATCCGGTGATCGCCGTCGACCCAGTCGCGTCGAAGCGGGAGCTGGCGCTCCGCCTCGGCGCCACCCACACCGTCGACCCGTCGGCTGAGGATCCTGTGGCCGCGATCAGACGCATCGTGGCCGAAGGCGTCGACCACGCGTTCGAGGCGATCGGGATCCCGGCAGTGGCCGAGCAGGCGCTCGCAGCAACGAGGACGGGCGGCACGACCGTGCTGATCGGCCAGCCGGCGATCGGCGTCAGCGCCAGCGTGCCCGTCTACGAGTTGACGCAGTTCGAGCACGACGTGCTCGGGACGCACATCGGCGGCGCCACCCCGGCGCTCGATGTCCCGGTGATCGCGGCACTCGCCGTGGCGGGCAAGCTCGACCTCGCACCGCTCGTCACGCATCGCTTCCGTCTGGACGAGATCGGGGCCGCGATCGACGCCACCCGCTCCGGGACGGCAGGCCGGGTCGTTCTCGACCTCGCCTAGACCGGCGAGCGCGGGCCGGGCGCAGCGCTTGACGCCGTCCGGGCAGGGGGATACGGTCGCCGGGCAAACGTTTTCGGACAGAGGGAACGGCTCCTCACGATGCTCCTGAAGCGGGCGAGGCGAGACGAGCGGACGACACGCGCGACGGACACGCTGTCGCTCTACTACGCGTCCGACGTGCACGGTTCGGAGCTCTGCTGGCGCAAGTTCCTCGGCGCCGGGCGCTTTTACGGCGTGCAGGCGCTGGTCATGGGCGGCGACCTGGCGGGGAAGGCAATCGTGCCAGTCACCCGCGACGCAGACACGGGCGCGTTCTCGGCCACGTTCATCGGCGAGGGCCGGTCGGGCTCGACTCGGGAGGAGCTCGACGAGCTCCTCGGCGCGATCCGCTTCAACGGCATGTATCCCTGGATCGCATCGGCGGCGCAGGTCGCCGCCGCGCACGAGGACGAGGCCGCGCGCGGGCAGCTCTTCGAGGAGCTCGTCGTCGCAGAGCTGCAGTCGTGGATCGCACTCGCCGACGAGCGGATGAGCGAATACGGCATCGAAGTCTTCGTCATGCCGGGAAACGACGACCCCTGGTCGTGCGACACCGTGATCGAAGCGGCCCGGCATGTTCAAGCATGCGACGACCGCGTCGTCAGCGTCGGCGGGCACGAGATGGTCTCCTGCGGCTACTCGAACCCGACGCCGTGGCACACGCCGCGAGAGCTGGACGAGGACGCGCTTTATCGGAGGATCAAGGCGCTCGCCGACCAGCTCGAGGATCCGGGCAGCGCCATCTTCAACCTCCATGTGCCGCCGTACGACTCCGGGCTCGACACCGCAAACGAGATGAACCCGGACCTGACGCTCCGCTACGTCGGCGGCCAGCCCAACCCGATCCCGGTCGGGAGCACAGCCGTGCGCCAGCTGATCGAGGAGTTCCAGCCGCTCCTCGCACTCCACGGGCACATCCACGAGTCGCGAGGGGAGGTGCGGATCGGAAGGACGCTCGCGATCAACACAGGCTCGGAGTACAACAGCGGCCACATCCATGGGGTCGTCGTGACGCTTGCAGGCTCAGAGGTGCGCAAGCACCAGTTCGTCGTCGGCTAGCCGCCTATCTCTCAACGGAGGTCTCCTGTGAGTGACGTACCAGCAGAAGGGCCCGGAGTCGCGAAGCCCGGAATGTTCACGCGGACCGCGACGGGCCTCGTGCGCGGTGTGCCGCCGCGCTCGTCCCTGGTCTTGAACTTCATCCCGGGGCACCCAACCCAGACGATGGTGGCGGTGCTCCTGTTCGCGCTGGCCGTCGGGCCGGGGGGCAACCCGTTCCTCGCCATCCTCATCGTCGTGCCGATGAGCCTCGCGTTCGCCTACTCGTTCGGGCTGTTGACCCAGATGATCCCGCGGTCGGGAGGCGACTACATGCTCGTCAGCCGGGTCATCCACCCGGCGATCGGGTACGTCTCGGTCTTTTGCATGTCGACGGCGTCGCTGCTCTCGAACGCGTTCTTCGGGCTCGCCGTCGTGACCGCCGGGATCACGCCGCTCTGCGTCTCCGTGGGCCTGATCGGTGGCTGGCCCGGGCTCGTCAGTTGGGGGCAGCACGCGGGCACGAGCAAGGGCTGGCTGATCTTCTTCGGGCTGATCATGTTCGTCTTCGCGGGCGCGATGCAGCTCGGAGGCTGGCGCTGGATCCTGCGACTGCAGAACCTGTTCTTCTGGATGGTGACGGCCTCGCTCGGAATCGTGACCGTCGTCACCCTCTTCCAATCGAAGGGGCACTTCGTCTCCAAGTTCAACGGCTTCGTCCAGGACATCACGCACAAGCCGGACGCCTACGCCGGCACCATCGCCACGGCGCTCAAGAGCGGCGTCTCAGTCCATCCGAGCTTCTCGTTCAGCGCGACGATCCCGATCATCGCGGTGTTCGCGACGACGGCCATCTTCAGCTACTGGTCGACCTTCGTCGGCGGCGAGCTGCGTCAGGCCTCCACGATCAAGACGGCAAACAACATGGCGCTCGGTGGAGTCGTCCCCCTGATCCTGGTCGCCATCTGCACGGCGATCTTCTTCAAGACGTTCGGCAGCGACTTCCTGCGCGCCGCCAACGGCGGCGGCCTGCCGGAGCAGGTCGCGACCCCGGGCACGACGTTCTTCTACCTGAGCGGCATCAGCGTCGGCAGCACCGCCTACACGCTGATCATCTTCATCCTGTACATCGTCTTCTGGCCGTTGATCACGTACGTCTCCAGCCTGCAGCTGACGCGGGCAATCTTCGCGATGTCGTTCGACGGCGTGCTGCCCAAGGGCGTCACGACGGTGAATCGCTTCGGGTGCCCGTACATCGCCCTGCCGATCGCCCTCGCGATGTCAGCGGCCACGTTCATCTGGGCGGTGTACGACCAGACCGGGTTCTTCATCGTGCTCGCCTACGCGCTGCTCGTGCAGCTGATCGCGATGGGGCTCGTCGGTCTCGCCGGCCTGCTCGCCCCGATCGTGCGGCCGGAGCTCTACCGGGCGTCGACGTCGCAGAAGTCCATCCTGGGCGTGCCGCTCGTGCAGATCGCCGGTGTGGGGGCGATCCTCACGGGCGCCTTCGTCTGGTGGGCGTACCTGCACTACGACCAGCTGGGAGCGAACGCCAACCTCGGCAAGCTGTTCGGCTGGACGATCGGCCCGGCCGTGCTCGGTGCGCTGTTCTTCGTTCTCGCCGCCGTGTACAAGAAGAGCCGTGGGACGGACATCACGCTCGTCTATCGCGAGATACCACCCGAGTGAATCTGGGCCCTGAGCGGGGGCGGGCGCCCCGCCTCCGCTGCCGCACGACGAGGCTCACCGGATGAGGACGGCCGTCGTCACGGGAGCTGCCAAGGGCATCGGCCGGGCCGTCGCCGCCCGCCTGGTCGAGGACGGCGTCCACGTGGTCGCCGTCGACGTCGACGCGGTCGCGCTCGAGTCGGTGAGCAGCGAGCTCGGGGGTCGATTCGTGCCAGTCGTCGGCGACGTCGGCGACTGGGACACGCACGAGCGCGCTGCCGACGCCGCGCGGGCTGCGGGGGAGCTCCGGTACTGGGTCAACAACGCGGGAGTCGACTGGGTCGGCGCCGCGCACGAAATCGACGCCGCGCACATCGAACGTGGGCTCCGAGTGCTCCAGCTCGGCACGATGTTCGGAGCCTGTGTGGCAGTTCGCCGCATGCTTCCAGCGCGTGCCGGCTCGATCGTCAACGTCTCGTCCGTCCAGGGTATCGCCGCGTTCCCGCGCTACTTCGTCTACGACGCCGCCAAGGCCTCGATCCTGATGGTGACGAAGTCGATCGCCGTCGATTACGGGCCGTACGGCATCCGTTGCAACGCGCTGCTGCCAGGCGTCATCGAGACGCCGATGACGTATGCCACGCTACCGCCGGAACTCGACCGCGACGAGGCGCTGCGGCGAGAGGGAGAGCTCGCGCCCATGCTCCGCGTCGGCCAACCGGAGGAGATGGCCGAGGTCGTCGCATTCCTCCTCTCCGACCGCGCCTCCTACGTCAACGGCGCCGACATCGTGGCCGACGGCGGGGCCGCGGCGCGCTGCTTCGCCTACCCGGCACTCGACCTGGCCGGAGACATCTGATGGGCCGCCTCGACGGTAAGCGGGCGCTCGTCACCGGTGCCTCGAGCGGCATCGGGCGCGCGGTCGCGAACCGGTTCGCGCGCGAAGGAGCGGCGGTCGCGGTCGGAGGACGAGATGCGGAGCGCAGCCAGCGGACGGTCGACGAGATCACGGCAGCGGGAGGCATCGCCATCGCGGCGCTCGGCGACGTGTCCCAGCCGGAAGGCGCGCAGAGCGTCGTCGCGGCTGCTGTCGACAGGCTCGGTGGCCTCGACACGCTGGTCAACAACGCCGGCATCGACGTGTCCGAGTGGCCACCCGTGCATGAGTGGGACGTCGAGGCCTTCGACGAGGTCCTCCGCGTCAACCTGCGCGGCCCCTTCCTCGTCGCGAAATTCGCCATCCCTCACCTGCTCGTGGCGGGCAGCGGCTCGATCGTGCACATGAGCTCGGTCTGCGCGATCACCGTCTGGCCGGGCGACTGTGCCTACGACATCTCCAAGGCGGGTCTCAACATGCTCTCCGATCACATCGCCGTCGAGTATGGGCCACAGGGCATTCGGTCGAACACACTCATGCCCGGCGTCATCGAGACCGAGCTGCACCGCTCGGTGATGGACACGATGGAGAACGGCGCCGCGATGGAGGCAGAGCTGCTGATGAAGCACCCGCTCGGCCGGTTCGGCCGGGTCGAGGAAGTCGCCGACGCATGCGTGCTCCTCTGCGCGGACGAGGCCGGGTTCATGACCGGAGCGAACATCTCGATCGACGGCGCTTACAGCCGCGTCTAGCCGATGAAGGTCGTCGACGTCAGAACCCATGTGCTGCTCGACCCCGGCTTCGACGTCGAGGCGACGAGCTCCGCGCAGGACACGATCGTGGTCGAGGTCGTCACGGACGAGGACATCGTCGGAGTCGGGGAAACGGATCTCAACGCCTGGATCGCCCGTGCCTGCATCGAAGCACCCGGGACGCACACGATGGACCGAGGCCTCAGGCAGATGCTGATCGGACGCGATCCGCTCGAGCCGGAACGGATCTGGGAGGACCTCTACGTCGGCAGCGCCATGTCGGGTCGCCGCGGCGCCGTCGTGCACGCACTCGGTGCGCTCGACATCGCGCTCTGGGATATCTGCGGGAAGGCCGCGGGAGTGCCGTGCTGGCGCCTCTGGGGCGAGGCCGCGCGCTCGGAGCTGACGCCCTACGCGTCGCTGCAGCCGGAGGTCGAGTCGTTCGAGGCCTACGTGGACTCGATGGTCACCTGGGCGACCCGGGCCCGCGCGATGGGGTTCCAGGCCTGCAAGCTCGAGGCCACCTTCTCCGGCCCCTACGTCCACAAGCGCCTGATCGGGCCTGACGAGCGCATCGCCGAGGTCATCGGTGCGGTCCGAGCCGCGGTCGGTCGAGAGATGACGATCATGGTCGACGTCCAGTACGCGTTCGACTCGGTCGAGCGCGCGCTCGCCGCGATCACGATGTGGGACGGCCTCGACGTCTTCTTCCTCGAGACACCGCTCTGGACGGACGACGTGGACGGCTATGCCGAGCTGTCGAGCGCGTCCCCGGTGCCGATCGCGGCCGGGGAGTGGCTCTCGACGCGACACGATTTCGCGGTGCTCATCGACCGGGGCGGCGTCCAGGTCGTCCAGCCCGACATCGGCCGCGTCGGCGGGTTCACGGAGGCACGCCGTGTCTGCGCCCTCGCGGCGGAGCGCGGCCGGATGATCGTGCCGCACGCGTGGAAGACGGGGCTCTCCGTCGCCGCCGCCGCGCAGCTTGCCATGGTCACGCCCCATATGCCCTTCTTCGAGTTCCTGCCCGTAGAGCTGTGCGAGTCCCGGCTGCGCAAGGAGCTGACTATCGACGAGCTCGTCTTCGAGGACGGCGTCCTGCGCCCACCCGAGAGGCCCGGCATCGGCGTCGACCTGAATTACGATGCCCTCGAGGAGTTCACCGTCGCCGCCGCGGAGGGCATCCGTGGTTGACGTCCGCGTCGCCGCGGCTCAGATCGGAAGCCGCGTGGGGGACGCTGACGGGAATCTCGCGAAGCACCACGACCTCGCGGCTCGAGCCGCGGCCGCGGGCGCGCAGATCGTGTGCTTCCCGGAGCTCTCGCTCTGCGGCTACCCAACTGAGGGAGACCTCCCCCACGACCTCGCCCAGACCGTCGATGGAGACCTCGCCACAGCCGTCGCGGGTCTTGCCGACGAGCTCGGCATCGTCGTCCTTGCGGGCATGCTCGAGCGGGCGTCCTCGGGAGTGCTCTACAACACGCAGCTGATCTCGAGCCCCGGCCGTCTCGAGACGTATCGCAAGTCGCACGTCCCTACGGGCGAGATCGGCCGCTTCCGGCCGGGAAACGAGCTACCGGTCTTCCGGCTCGACGATGCCGTCATCGGGGTGCAGATCTGCTACGACTCGCACTTTCCCGAGGCCACGACGGTCCAGGCCCAGGCAGGCGCCGAGATCGTCTTCATGCCTCACGCATCGACCGGCGCCGAGACGAGGGAGGAGAAGCGCGCTCGCTGGTTGCGCTACCTCCCAGCCCGTGCGTACGACAACGGCATCTTCGTCCTTGTCGTGAACCAGGTGGACGAAGAGCGCAACTTCCCTGCGATCACTATCGCGTTCGATCCATGGGGCGCCATCCTGGCCGAGGCGTCTCCGAGCGAGGACCTCCTCGTCGTCGACTTTCGGGCTGCGGCAATGGCCGAGCGGAGAGCCGTCGCGGAGACGTACTTTCCGCACTTTCGGCGTCCAGAGCTCTACGGTCCCGTCGCCGATCTCTAGATGGTTGATCGGTAATTGGCGTCGATGCGGGGATGGGCGAGACCAAGCCGTTGGCGCCGATCGGACGAGCGCGTATCGGTGCAATGAGAAAACGTGTTGGGGACAGGATTAATCCTGTCCCCAACGCAATTTCCATACGGGCGGCGACAACGGCGACGTGTCTCGACCACCATCCGCGC
>Ga0066709_100000071_pt1 | contig 34890 bp, 28 predicted proteins | sample GraSoiAngelo_158_FD_79665 | JGI IMG/M metagenome (GOLD analysis project Ga0066709, IMG submission 79665) | Grasslands soil microbial communities from the Angelo Coastal Reserve, California, USA - 14_1009_16_30cm | ecosystem: Environmental > Terrestrial > Soil > Grasslands | place: USA...
CAGATGGTGCACGACTCCATCAGGAACTGGGAGAGGATCACGCGCTTGGTCGCGCCGATGGCTTTCCGCACCCCGATTTCCCGCGTCCGCTCCGTGACGGAGACGAACATGATGTTCATCACGCCCACGGCGCCGACAAAGAGCGAGATGCTGGTTACGATGAGCCCCACCACAAGCACCACGCCCATCAGGTTGCTGAACGTGCCCACGAGGGTGTCCAGCTTGTTGATCGAGAAGTTGTCGGGCTGAACCGGACGCAGCCTGCGGATCTTTCGCATCTCCCCGATGACTTCGTACTCGGTATCCTTCAAGGTCTCCTGGCGGGGCGCCTTCACCGCCACGTTGACGTCCTGCCCGCGGCCGCCTCCGAAAGCGCCCACGAAGGAAGTGATCGGGACGAAGATCTGCCGATCGAAGTTCGGGCCTCCCATGAAACTTCCCCCCTGCTTCTCCATGACGCCGATGACGCGGAACAGGGTCCGGCCGACCTTCAGGGATTTGTTGAGGGGGTTCGTGGATCCGAACAGGGCGTCCTTCACGTCCGTTCCGATGACGCAAACGTACTTCTTGTATCGAACGTCGTACGACTGTAGAAATCGTCCGGTCTGCGGTACGGCGCTCGACAGGATCGTCTGCTTTTCGGTGGTGCCGATGACTGGCACTCCCTCCATGGTCTCGGCCTGGTACTTCGCGTCCTGCCGCCCCTCCATGGTGGGATTGACGACGGCCCGGCCGCGCATGTTCTTCTCCAGCTCGCGCGCTTCGCGGAGATCGAGCGGCGGGCGATTGCGAAACTGGAAGAAGTCATTCATGACGATCCAAGGCATGCGCGATACGTAGAGCACGTCCGTGCCGATGGAGGAGAAGCTCTCGCGGAATTTGTTCTGCAGACCGTTCACCGCCGTCATCGTCAGGACGACGGCGACGATGCCGATGATGATTCCCAGCGTGGTCAGGGCGCCGCGCGCTTTCCGGGCGCGGATGGCCGCGATGGCGACGTGAAACGACTCTCTTAGATCAACCGCCAGCTTCACTCGCCTGCGCCCCCTTGCCCGACTTTGGCTCCTTGCCGACGGTCACCACCGCTCCGTTCTGCAGGTCCTTGGAAATCGCGCGGTAGCTCCCCGTGACGACGACCTCGCCTTCCTTCAATCCGTCCACGATCTCGATCAGCGCGTCGCTCTGGATGCCGGTCTTGACCTGCTTCGCGACGGCCTTTCCCCCCACGACGGTGAATACGATCTCCACGAACCCATCCTTGTCGGGCTTGTAGCGCTTCTCCGCGTCCTTCCGCTTTTCACCCTTCATGGTCAGCTGATCCACCGTCCTGGCCGCGACCGTCTGGAGGGGGACGCTGAGCGCGTTGTCTTGAGTCTTGGTGACGATCTCGGCGCTGGCGGTCATGCCGGGCCGCAGGGTCTTGGGCGGATCGATGATGCTGATCTTGATCTCGAATTCGGTCTTCTGCTCGGCGGTGCCCTGGCCCGCGACGTTCGCGCTGTTGGAGATCTCGGAGACGACGCCCGTCAGCGGCTTGTCGAGCATCGCGTCGACCTCGATCTCGGCCTTCTGGCCGGCCGCGATCGAGACGATGTCGTTCTCGTCGACGTTCACCTGGGCTTCCATCTCCGAGAGATCGGCGACGATCATGATCACGTCCTTCTGGAATTGCGAGCCGAGCGCGATCTCGCCCTGCTCTTTGTTCAGGGCGCAGACCGTGCCCGACATCGGGGCGTAGATGGTCGTCTTGGACAGATCGTCGCGGGCCTGCTTCAACGAAGCCTTGGCCTGCTCGACCTGATCGGTCGCGGACTTGTAGCGCGCCACTTCAACCTGATACTCAGCCTGCTTAGCCTCGAAGGCGGACTGCGATTCCAATCCTGTGGCCAAGAGCTCCTTCGATCGCGCGAACTCCTTCTCGGTCCGGTTCATGTTCTCGCGGACGAGCGTCGCGTTCGCCTGCGCCGAGCTCACGTTCGCCTCGCCGCTCTCGACGGCCGCCACGTAGCGCTCGCGGGCCAATGCCACGAGGAGGGCGCCCTTCTCCACCCACTGCCCTTCCTTGACGGGCAGCTTGATGATCTTGGCGCTCACGTCCGCGCTGATCTCGACCTGGGTCTTCGGTTGGATCTTCCCGGTGGCGCTCACCTTCTGCACGATCTTCTGTCGATCGACCTTGGCCGTCTGAACTGCAAGGGTCTTGTCGCCGCGGCCACGTAACGCCGCGAGCGCGATGACGACGCCCACGACGACGACGGCGGCCCCGATCCAATAGTGCTTTTTCTTCAGTGCCATTGCCCAGCTGCCTCCAGTTACTTCGGGGTCAAAGTGTTACGCGCTACTCCGATCCACGACACGAATACGGCGCGAGAGGTTAAAAGGTTACCACTCTCGGGCGAAATGTGGGGAGATCGAACGGGCGCGGGGCCTGCGACCAGGCGTAGCTTCAACCAATTGTCCAAATGAGATTTACTGGGCGCCGCGTGCCTGCTAGGGCAGGGTCGGTGAGGCGCTCACGTATGAATAGGCCGCCCTGAGGATTCGGACCGCGTCCGGGTCACGGAGGAAGTAGAGCGGGAACGTGAGGTGCGCCATGCGGCCGACGGAGCGGTTCGGGTCGAATGTCTGCGCCGAACCCTGTCCGAGACCGTGCGCCTGCACCTGGACCCCGACCACCGTGCCCTCCCGTGGTGAGGGCTTTCCATCCTCGTTGATGCCAACGTTCACACCGTGATAGAGGAGGACCGGCTGGGCGATCGGCTGTGAGGGATTCTCGGGCTTGAAAACCGCGGGCGCGTTCGGCTCGCAGCCGAAGTTCTGCGCCATGATCAGGCCGTCCACCTGGGGCAGGCCGGGCGAGCTGTTGCTGTTCGGATCGCCGGAACCCGGATATGTGATCCACTTGGCCCCGCTTCCGAGCGGGCCCCGATCGACGAGCGCCGAGTCGTAGCCGGACGCAATGCCCGCGGTGGTTGGAATCGCGGCGACGAAGTCGCGGGCCCCGAGCGTGCGAAGGCCGTCCCAGTTTGCCCGCGCGCCATCAACCCCCATGAAGTTCCTGGAAAAGTATGTGAGGTTGTAGGCCTCTCCGGGCCCGAGACCGGCGCATATGCCGTTTGTGGCGTTCCCATAGAGAATGGTCAACGGCCTGCTGACGTTGCTGCCGATCGCGAACCCGGTCAGGATGAGAGTCCCTCCCCCGCGGAGGTAGGCCGCGAGGGAGCTCTGTGTGTTCTCGAATAGAGTCTTGTGAAGTCCCGTCGGAATGGGTCCATTATTGAAATCTACGTTCCATATCACCGTTGAGTACCTGGACAATTCGTTCAGCGGGGGCGGCTTTCTCCCCTCCACGTCACCCTGGCCGGCCAGATAGGTGTCCCATTCCGTGAAGGGGACACGCAGGTTCGGGAGCAATGTGAGGGTCCACCAGCTCGTCTCTTCCTCATCGGAGGGGAAATTCCCGACTCTACTGGGGGTGCTGCCTGGACCGAGCGAATCATCGACGTAGAGAATCTCCCGAGCTGCGCCGGGATCCTTGAAGGTCGGATGCACGACGAGGATCGGAATCGCCGCGTTCGTCACGAGACCCACGTCGTCGATCACCTTGATGAACAGGGTGTGTCCACCCGAGTAGAGCTGGCCGGGCGTGAGCGTCGTGCCGGTGGCGAATGGATTCGGGTTGGGCAGGTGAGTCGTGTCATCGAGGGCGTAGGCGTACCCGACCACGACCCCGCCGTAGGAATCGCTGCTTGCCGACCAGGAGAAGTAGATTGTCTCCCCCTCCAAAACCTGAATCGCGTCCCTGGGAACGTCGATCGGGCCGGATGCGTTGATGGATCGGTTCAGCACGCTGCAAAAGATCGTTAGCCTCGGCCCGAGACCGACCACGGGCGGGCTCGCCGGGGCGACCGTAAAATGGCGAATGTTCGTCACGAACTTCAATGGCTTCTCGATCGCGCCGGCCCCGTCGATCGCGCGCTCCACGAACACGTACTCGCCGGGCCCCACATTCGAAAAGCGCTTCCCACTCGCCCGAATGCCGACCCACCTCCAGTCATCGTACGGAGCGGGAAGCGTCCTTCGCCGTGGTCGATTTCCACTCGGTGATTGGAAGCGCGGTGTCCGCGTCGACGGAGAAGTAGAACTTCACCACCTCTCCGTCGCGATCAAACCCATTCCAATAAAGTTGAACGTGGACCGACGTGGTGTCGTTTTCGACCGGCGCATAGGTCAGCTCGGTCTCGGGATCCAACGACGCGGGTTTCAGAGGGGGCTTCACGGAATTGGCGCAGCCGGCAAGGTACGCCGCACCCAGGGTGATCACGAGCGCCAAGGCTAATAGAGCGATCCGACGCGGCATGATGTCGATTTCGCCTTCCCCTGCCCGGAGACGTTCTTACGCCAAGCTGCCGGCGAGCAACCAGCCTACGATGGAGTGTTTCGGGGACCATCCTTGGAGGACATCGGGGAGGATACCGCCAGGCCGAATGAGGCGTCTACCGAAATGCGAAGGCCCCGACAGCTCAAGCTACCGGGGCCCCGTCATCGAATCCGCTTGCCCCCGCGCCTACGTCTGCGGCGGGCCGCTACTCGCGCTAGCGCGAGGTGGCGTCGGGCTTGTCCGCGTAGAGATCGACGTCGTCGATGTCATCCAGTCGGAGCAGGTCGTCCTGGAGCGGCGCCGAGCCTCGTGAGAGCGTCGTGAGGGCGAGATCTTCGGCCGGGGGCAGATCTTCGAGGAACACGAACGCCGCGCCGGCAACGAAGCGCGGGAGCGCCTCGCGTACGTAATGCCCGGACGATCCCGCCGAGCGCCGGGCCTCGAGAACCTGGACCAGCGTCGTGGCATCGCCGCACACCGACTTCCAGCGAGTCTCGACATCCCTCGCGCGATTCGGATCCGCCGATCGAACGGTCTCCGATACGAGGGAGTAGGACGCCGGATCGCCCTCCGGCTGATACGAGGTCCACACGACGCGGGCCGATGTCGACCGGTCGACGTGCCGGCGCGCGATGGTGGCTCCGCTCCGGATGGCGATCACCTCGTAGTCGACGCCGACCGTCACGTCGCGAACGCGGGCGACCACCTCGATCGGAACGTCCACCCAGTGCGCCGACTCATGCCCGTCGGCGTCCCGAGCCATCACGCGCCGGCAGACGGTGTCCTTGAACAGATTGAGCCGCGTCGAGGACTTGACCGCGCCGATGGAGCCCCAGACCACGCGGTTGGCGCCCATCTCGTTGCCGAGGCGAACCGCTTCCTCGCGCGTCACGTCCTCGAGCTCGGAGAGCGTCATGGTGCGCTCGATCGCGTCGCCGCCCAGAATGCGCGTGAACCGGGCCGCCGGGGGCGCGAGACCCTGGACCAGATTGTCCCGCCACGCCTGCGCGACCTGGATCCCTAGGGAGGGCTCGGCGGAGCGGGCGCGGAACGGCACAACGGCCACGCTGGTGAGCGCCTGACCGAGAGCCTTGTCCGCGCGCTTCGCCACGTCGCGATAGTCGCTGACATAGAGCTCGGCCTCGGTGAATTCGGAGTATGCCCTCTTGGGACGGCCCGAATCGGCGGCTTCCCTGCCGCGCTGGAAATGCGTGCGGGCGGCCATCTGGCGCAGGGTGCGCTCCTCGGCCGGCCATTCGGCGCCCATGGGGATGGTCGCGTACCGCGAAGCGTTCTCGCGGAATTCGGTCAGATCCAGGACCTGCGCCGCCGCCTTCAAGCTGTCGGTTTCGGCGAGCGAATGAATGCGCCGCTGCCATTCTTGGGCGATCGCGGTGCCGGCCGCGGTCGCGGCGGCGCGGGAACGCGGGTTGCCGGGTTCCTTGTCGAGCGCACGGGTCGCGAGCTGCCAGGCGCGCCAGGCGTCGCCGCCGGCGAGCTTCTGTTCGCTCTTCTCCGTGAGCTTGGACGGACCAGAACAGCTGTTGATCAGAATTGGAATCGCCAGCAGGAACGGCGCGAGTCTTCGCAGCATCATAGGGGCCCCCCTTCGTCCAACCAATATCGGCAGGGGACCAGGGAAACATGAGATCTAATCCCGCGGCTCGAACAGCTCAACTACGTTGCCCACGCCATCTTCGGCGAGGATCTGGGAGCCTCCGGGGCCCGACAGCAAGGTGTTCCGGAACGTGACGCCGGCCGCCTTGAGCTCCTCGACGCGGGTCGTCAGATCCTCCACGATCACGACCGCGCGATTCCAGCCGCCGGGCTCGGGCTTCCGGCCGTCCGGCATGGGCTTCGCCGCGGACGTCTGGGGTCCGCTCAGCCACACGGACACCCCATCGAGCTCCACTTCCGCGAAGGCCGGACCCCACTGCTTGACCAGCTCGAAACCGAGAAGCCCCACGTAGAAAGACTTCGCCCGCTCCACGTCCCTTACGAGATACCGAAACGCGATCATTCGAGTGCCTCTCCTCCTCCGCGCTCGACAGAAATTTCCGTAGCTCCGGTTGCGATTCAGCATAATGCGCTCGCGATGGGAATTCGAGAGTGTGTCGGTCGCAGATCGCGTCTCCGGATCCTGACGCTCGCGTCCTTCCTCGCGATTGTCGTGGCGCTCATTTCAGGATGCGGGCGCGGTGCGGGGCCGCCGAGTACGGCGCATGAGATCGGGACGCGGCGCGGGTGGAATGTGACCCTCGGGGAGCCTTGCGCCGACACGCTTCCGGCCCCGCAGAGCGTTGTCATGCCGGCGGTGGAACGAACGTTCGCGGCCGAGCAGTGGCGCATTCAGAAGAAGGATCCGCGGAACGGCGTCGTCGTCACCGAGTGGAAACCCATCCAGCACGCCTTGGTCAGGCTCGTCGCCGGCAAGATCGAGGCGCGGTGCGCCGTGATCGTTCGGCCGCTGAACGCTGATCGAACGATTGTCGTCTTCCAAGCGGGCCTCGCGTCCCGGAAGAGCATCGCGCACAACCCGGCGTTCGGTCTCGCGAAGGGCGCATCTCAAAAGGCATCGCGAAACTGGCAGGAGAAGCTCCGAGCGGACCTGATTCGCCATCACGCGTTGAGCGCGCCAAACTAGTGCACTGCAACTAATTGTTACCGAATATGTTATACGCTCGAAACTTTCCAGGACGATTCTGGATGACTTTGGACGTTTTCCTGCTTAAAAATGAGTGAGTACTTACTAATCTCTGCCCGGCTGCGTTCATCGGAGACCGCCATCGTGACCACCAAGACGAAGGCTGGAAAGTCGCCTCGGCCCGGACGAAGGCCCAGGCTCAAGGCTCGCGATCGCCGGTCCCAGATCGTGGCCGCGGCGCTCGAGGTGGTCGCGGAGCATGGCTTCCACGGCACTTCGACGCGCGAGCTGGCCCGCCGTGCCGGCGTGAGCGAGGCGCTCGTCTTCCGGCACTTCCCCACGAAAGAGGATCTCATCCGAGCCATCCTCGCCGACGTCGGTTTCGAGGAGCGCATCCAGTTCATGGAGTCGCACTTAGTCCACATGCCGCCCCGCCAGGCCCTGCAAGCGATCGCGGAGCATCTGCTGACCAACCTTCGCGAGCGCCCGGACCTGTTTCGGGTCGTCTTCTTCGGAATCATGGAGACGCCCCACCTCGCGCGGGAGTTCTACCAGAAGTTTCTCTCGCGCCTACTCGCGCTCGAGACGCGCCTCTTCGAGCGCGCGTTCGCGGAGAGAAAGGATCTCCTTCCCGCGGCCGGCGTGAACCCGGCGATCGTCGCGCGCTCCTTTCACGGTTCTTTGATGTTCTACAACCTGGCCGGGGCGATCGTGCGGGTCGAGCCCCTGCCCTCCAATCCGCGCGCAACGGCCGAAGCGATCGTGAACATCTACCTGCCTGAGGTCCCGAAATGAAGCCCCATGGACTGTTCCTGGCGTTGAGCATCGCCCTCGCGACGCCGTCGTCGGCCCAAACGCTCGACGAGTGCGTTGCGCTGGCGCGCCGGCACGCGCCCGCCATCCGCGTCGCGAACGCGGACGTCTCGCGCGCCGAGCACGGCATTCGCGAGGCCCGCGCCGCCCTCGCCCCCACGCTTCGGCTCGGCGCGAGCTACGTTCGGAACAACGAAGCGCCAAAGACCGTGTTCCCCAACCCCGTCACGGGGTCGACCACGGTCGTGCGTGTCGGCAGCGCCGGCGCCCTGGACGTGCGAACCGACGCGCAGCTCACCCTCTATTCCGGAGGGCGAAACGGCGCACTGGTGAGCGCGGCCGAGGCGTCGCGCTCGGGCGAGCTGCACGGGAGGCAGCAGGCGGACGCGGATCTCGTGCTGCGGGTCTCCCAGGCCTTCTACCGCGTCATCGCCGCCGGGCGGCTGGAGGATGCTGCCGACGACGCCTTGGCCTCGGCCGAGGCCCACCGCCGGACGAGCGCCGCCCGGGTCCGGGCCGGCGCGGCTCCTCGCCTTGACTCGCTCCAAGCCCACGTCGATCTGGCGGCGCGCACCACCGCCAAGGTGAAGGCGAGCGAGGCGGTCCATCTCGCGCGCGTCGACCTCGAGACGGCGATCGGGGTCCCGCTCGACCCGGCTGAGCGGTTGGTCGAGCCTGGCACGCCGGCGCTCGATACGCCCGCGGACTCCGCTACCGCCGAGCAAGCCCTCAGGGCGCGCCCCGAGCTGGCCGCCTACGACGAAGCGATCCGCGAGAACGCGCATCGCGCGCGCGCCGCGCGGGCGGCCCGCAGCCCCCTGGTCAACTTGAACGCCGCGGCGGAATACCTGGGACCCAATCGCGACGACTCCTATTGGGAGCTCGATGAGCCCGGGCTCAAGACGTACAAGCTCTACGCCGGGATCGGGGTCAGCATGCCGATCCTGGACGGCGGGCTCACGAGCGCCCGCGCCGGAGCGTTGGAAGCGACAGGCCAAGGCCTTCTCGCCCACCGCCAGGAGGCGGAGCTGGAGATCCGGCGCGAGGTGAGCCGCGCGCTTTCCGATCTTCGCGTCGCGCTCACGGTCTGGCAGTCGGACAGCAGCCGGGTCGCCGCGGCGCGTGAAGCTCTGCGGACCGCGGAGGCGGGCTACAAGGGCGGCTCCTCGACGGCCACCGACGTGCGCGACGCCGAGTCGGCCCTCGCCGACGCCCGCGCCGAGGAAGCGCTATCGCTCATGGATTGCTGGATTGCACGCGCGTCGCTCGATCACGCGACGGGCGCCACAGTGAAGAAAGGAAATTGACGATGGTGGAGAGCAAGCGCTCGGGCGTTCCGGTCGGAGTGCGGGTGGTCGTGCTGACGCTCGTGATCGGGACCATTACGTATTTCGTGTGGCGGAGCGCGACACGGACCGAGGGCTACACCGGAGGCGACGTCACGACGACCGGAACCATCGACGCGATCCACGTCCAGCTTGGGTACAAGGTCGGCGGACGGTTGGCGAGCATCCCCGTCACGGAAGGCGACAACGTTCAGCCCGGGCAGCTCGTCGGTCGGATGGAAACGGACGATCTCGATGTCCAGGTGCAGGCGGCCCGCGCGACGCTGGAGGGAGCGAGGGCGTCCCTCGCGCAAGCCCGCGCCGGCCTCGACAAGGCGGCGCGCGACCTGGAGCGCCAGCGAGAGCTTCTGAGCAGCGACGCGACCACGCAGCAGCAGATGGACGCCGCGAAGGCCGGCGCGGACATGGCCACGGCCCAAGTGCGCGCCGGGGACGCTCAGGTGCGCCAGGCCGAGAGCGCCCTCGCGCAGGCCGAGCTCCAGCGATCGTACGCGGAGCTACGCGCGCCCTCGGCGGGCCAGGTCTCGGAGGTGATCCACCGTCCTGGAGAGATGGTCATGGTCGGAACGCCGGTCCTGGCCCTGGCGCAGGTCGACACCGTGAAGGTGCGCGCGGCGGTGGACGAGACGCGAATCGGAGCCATTCGAATCGGGGACGGCGTGCGCGTGAAGGTCTACACGTTCGACCGGAGGGAATTCTTGGGAGAGGTGACGGAGATTCAGCCGGCGGGCGATTTCGCGACGCGGAAGGACTGGGGCGCGGAGCGCCGCGACATCCGCACGTTCACCGTCATCGCCCGGATGCCGAACCCGGAACACTTGCTCAAGGACGGCATGACGGCCGAGGTCACGATCACGGTGAGCCCGGACGTCAAGCGGATGGCGGGGGCTCGACGGTGAATCGGCAAGCGGGAAACGGCAAGCCCCCGGCGATCGTCGTGGAGCACCTGACGAAAAGGTTCGGAGAATTCGTCGCGGATGACGATCTCAATTTCACCGTGGCGCAGGGCGAGATCTTCGGGATCCTCGGACCCAACGGTGCCGGGAAGAGCACGCTCATTCGCATGCTCGACACGTTGATCACCCCGACATCGGGCATCGCCCGCGTCATGGGACATGACGTCGCCAAAGAGACGGCGGCGGTGCGGCAGGAGATCGGCGTGATATCGCAGGCGAATACCGTGGACCAGGACCTCTCCGCGTGGGAGAGCCTCGACATCTACGGCAAGTTCTACAGCCTGCCGCGAAAGGTGCGCCGGCAGCGCGCGACCGAGCTCTTAGAGGCGGTCGGACTCACGGAGTGGAAGGATCGGCCGGCCGGCACGTACTCGGGCGGGATGCGGCGACGGCTCGAGATCGCGCGCGGCCTCATCCACCGGCCCCATGTCTTCATTCTCGACGAGCCGACGACGGGCCTCGATCCGCAGAGCCGTCGCGTCATCTGGGAGCTCCTCGAGGGCCTGCGCTCCCAGGGGGACCTCACCATTCTCCTCTGCACGCACTACATGGATGAGGCGGACCGGCTCTGCGACCGTCTCGCCATCATCGACCACGGGAAGATCGTCGCGTTGGGGACGCCTCGGGAGCTCAAGTCGAGCGTCCCCGGTCAGGACATCCTCACGGTGCAATTCTTTAAGGAAGTCAGCGACGAGCTGCTCGCGGCGCTCAAGGGGCTCCCCAACGTAAGGGACGCCGGACGGGAGGAGGCCCACACCGCGCGCGTGATTCTCGGGGGCGACGTGGTCCCTCTCGAGGCGATCGCGGAAGTCTCTCGGGCCCACGGCGACAAGGTGAAGAACATGTCGCTCCTGGAGCCGACGCTCGAGGACGTCTTCCTCCACTACACGGGTCGAGGGCTGCGGGACGCGGCGACGCAGGAATACACCTACGCCGTACCGACGATGATGCGATGACCGCCGCCGGCGCGGACCCGCGGCGAGACTCGTAGGGAGAATCGAAATGTTCGAATTCAAACCGAGCCGAATGCTCGCCGTGGCCGAGCGGGACCTGCGGCGATTCCGAAGAAACAGCGCGTTTCTCGTCCCCATGGTCCTGATGCCCATCACCTATCTCGTGATCCTGGGCAAGGTGATGGGTGGAGATCTGCACGACCTCCCGGTCGCGATCGTGGATCAGGACCGCGGCTCCTCCGCGGTGGTGGTCCGCGACAGGCTCCGCACGCTCGAGCAGAGCCGGGAGCTATTCCGCCTCTCGGACGAGCTCGATCCGAGCACCGCCGTCGCGAAGCTCCGGCAAGGGCACTACCGCGCCGTGGTCATCCTACCTCCGGAATTCAGCGCGGACGTGTCCAAGGGGACACGGGCATCGCTCGGGATCGTGGTGGACAACACCGACAACACCACCGCGAACGTGATCGAGGCCGAGCTGCGCCGCGCGTTTGGCGGCCCCGGCTACGGCGGCCCCTCGAACGCCGGGACCGAGCTCGCCGCGATCCCCGGGATCCAGGTCGAGCGGGTCGATGTCTACGGGCACCGGGACTTCATGCAGTACCTCGTGCCCGGCGTCATCGCTCTCTCGCTCTTCTTTGTCGCCATGCTGGCCGGAGGGATCATCCTCGTGGACGACCGCGCCCGCGGGATCCACGAAGGCTACTTCGTCACGCCTCTCTCCGCGCTCGACGTGATCGGCGGGCTCACCCTATCGGCGGTCACGCTCTCGATGATCATCGGCACCGTCGTCCTGAGCTCCTCGATCCTCATCGCGCAGTTGCACCTTCTGGGGGGATTCCGAACCATCGCCCTGGCGGGGGCGGCGCTCTTCCTGCTTGCCTTGGGCCTCATTCTCTTCGTCTTCACGCTGATGGCGCGTGTGTCGAATCCGCTGATGCCTCGCGCGCTCTTCGGAATTCTGAACGTCGTCACCTTCTTCCCCAGCGGCGCGCTCTATCCGACGGAGAGCTATCCCCAATGGCTCAGCGCGCTCTCGGCGATCTTCCCGATGCGCTACGCCGTGAACGCGCTCCGGAATCTCCTGCTAAAGGGGGTCGGTCTCCATGCGGTCTTGCCCGATTTCGCGGCGATGGCCATCTTCGCGATGATCATGCTGGCACTGGCGTCGCTTCTCTTCAAGCGAACGCTCTGAGGCGGAGGAGGATCTGGAGAGGGGCGGCCCGCTACAGGCTGGGCCCCGACTTCCCCGCCGATTGCTTGCCTTGAATCGGCTGGTACTTCACGCCGAGGCGATCCAAGAGGAAGAGGAGCGCGTCGGCCTGCTGCTGGTCGCGCTCGGAGAGCGCGGTTCCGATACCGTGGCCTGAGTCGTAGCTCACGCGCATCAGGACCTTGTTGGGCGATCCGCTGGCTTGCAGCCGGGCGACCATCTTGTAGGTGTCCCACGAGGGAACGCGCGGGTCGTTCACGCCCGTGAGCGCCAGGATGGAAGGGTAGGTCTTGCCGTTCTTGACGTGGTGGTAGGGAGAGTAGCCGTACATGCCGCGGAATTGGACCGAGTCCTTCACCGTTCCAAATTCCGTCGTGTTGAACTCACCGTTGGGCGCAAGCTCGGTGCGAAGAACATCGCCGTAGCCCACGTGCGCGATCGCGGCTTCCATCACGTCCGGGTAGTGGACGACGGTTCCGTAGACGAGTAGCCCGCCCGCGCTTCCCCCTTCGATCGCGAGCCGCTCCTTCTTCGTATATCCCTCTCTGACGAGATACCGGGCGCACGCCGCAAAGTCATCCATCGAGACCTTCTTCGTTCCAAGCCGGGCGGCTTGGTGCCACTCCTCCCCGAACTCTCCCCCGCCCCGAACGCTCGCGTCGGCGTAGATGCCGCCCTGCTCGATCCAGGCCTTGAGGTCGGGTTGAAAATAGGGCTGCTCGCTGATTCCGTAGCTCCCGTAACCGTAGAGCAGCGTCGGGGACTGTCCATCGAGCTTGGCGCCCTTCTTTATGATGATGTTGATCGGGAGCTTCGTGCCGTCGTCGGCGGGAGCGAAGACGCGGCGCACTTCGCAATCGCTGAAATCGGCGGGAGACGATTGCGCGAGCGCGGTCGGCTTCAACTGGGTGTCGTTGGGGCCGAGCCGGTAGTAGGCCGGTGGATGCGTGTAGCTCTGGCTCCGGACCAGGACGTCATCGCCCGTCGTGCGCGCCGCCTGTCCGACCAGGGAGATCTCCGACATCGTCACGAGCCCCATCGCATTCCCGGACAGATCGTACACGCGGATCTGCGTCGGTCCTCCGATCATCTCGGTGACGTAGAGCCTGGAAGCGGTCGGCGTGTATCCCTCGATCGCGTTCTCCGTCTCCGGGACCAGGACCTTGGCGGCACTGAGCGTCGGCGTCGAGAGCGGGAGGCGCAGGATCTTCCTTCGGGGTGCGCCGGCTCGGGACAGCAGATAGAGCGCGTCATCCATCCCGAACTTCCCCTGCACGATGCCGTCCTCGAACCGCGTGACCTGGGTCCATGCCGCTCCCGGAGCGAGGAGCCAGTAAGAATGCTCGCCTCCGTCCCCATTGAACACGTCGGCGAGGATGGACCGGCCATCCGGGCTCGTGGACAGCTGGATCTCGGCGATCTTGGGGAATTCCTTCCCCAGCACGTACGGGTCCGCGCTGACCTGCGTTCCCAGCTTGTGAAAATAGATCTGCAGGTAGAACGGCAGGTCCGCCGCCGGACGCTCTCCCTCGCGCGGATACCGCGTGTAGTACACCCCGCTCCCGTCGGCGTTCCACGTCGCGCTGCCTCCCGCCGTGCCGCCGTTCACTCGGGGAATCACCTCGTCCAGGCGACGGCCCGTCGCGGTCTCGTAGAAGTAGAGCGTTCCGTCCTCGCTGCCCCCCTTGGAAAGGGAGACCGCGACGTACTTGCCATCCAGGGAAGCGGAATAGAAATCGATCGACGTTCCGCCCGTGGGGTCGATCGTGTTCGGATCCACGACCGGCCGCTCGGAGGCCACATCGCTCACCGATGTGAGGACGACCAACGACGGCTGCTGCTTCGGCGGCTGGTCCTTCATGAAAAAGTAGAGGCCGTTTTGGTACGTGACGGAGTAGTACCTGGGCGACTCGGAGTGGGTCAACGCCACGATGCGGTCCAGGATCGCCTTCCGCTCGGGGTGGCCGTCGAGCCAGGCGCGCGTGTAGGCGTTCTGGCCCTTCACCCACTTCGCCACCGGCGGATCGCTGACGTTCTCCATGTATTGGTAGTCGTCGGTGACCTTCTCGCCCCAATAGGTGTCGACCATCGGGTGCTTCGGCGCCTTGGGTGGCTCTGGACCGGCGGACTTCGCCGTACCGGCGACCGCGGAATTGAAGAGGCAAAGGAAGAGTAATGCCGAAAGCGCGGTGGACCCGAGTCGACGGGGCATGGCGGTTCTCCGAGGTTATGCGTGGGGGGTTCTGCTCAGGGAGGTAATGCTAGCAGACTCGGGCGGCCCCGACGGCGTTATCTCAGCACGACCGTCCGGCGGCCGCTCTCGAAGCGAAAGGCAAAAACAGAAGACCCCGGCAACGCTTGTCGCCGGGGTCCCTTGCAGCCTATGTGCTATCGCGTTAGTTCACGCGGCGCAAACGCGGCTGGAAGTCGACGTTGTCCTTGACCCACGAGAAGAACCTCTGCTGCTCGGCCGGCGATCTGCCCGGAACGAGCGTCTTCGGGCTGTTCCATTCGGTCATCACGATCGCGTCCTGCGTCCAGACCTTGACGCGCTTGCGCGGCACTTCGTCCCGCCAGCTCTTCGCCGTGACCGCGTCCGTGTAGAGGACGCGGAGCGTGATATTTCGGGAGAGGTTCTCGAGCGGCTTGAGCTTGATGCTCCGGAACTTCGCCGACCGGCTCATCCCGCCCAGGTCGGGCTGGCCGTCGGTGATCAATACGATCGATATCGGCTTCAGGATGAGCTTCTTCGCGTCGACCATCTCGGCGACCTGCGCGAAGTAGGCGTTGAAATCCGTGAACGGATTCTCCTGCTTCCTCGGGAAGAGGACTCGCAGCTGCGCGTCGATCTCCTCGATGCTGCGGTCCTGGAATGTCTGGATCGGGAAGAGGGTCTTCGCTTCGCCCTTCGTCACGCCGCCGATCGATCCGACGAACAGGGCATTCGGAATCTCCATGCCGCCGAGCCCGTTCAGGTGCGCGTGGATGTAATGCGCGAGGAATTCGATCGAGTTATCGAAATTCTTGCTGCTCATGAATGAGCCGCTGATGTCGACCCCGATGAACATGACGAGCCGGCCGGCCTTCGGGGCGTCCGCCGCGTCCTTGATGCCGGCGGGGACGTCCGCCGCCAAGCACGCCGGCGCCAGAAGCATCGCGATGAGAACCGCTATGGATACGCCGCGCATGTCAGGCCGCCTTCCTGGGGCGCGCGGTGCTGAGCTCCACGGCCAGGGATCGCGCATCCTTGAAGTCCTGAACGGAATGGAGCGGCAGCTCGAGGAGATGTCGATTGCCGACGAGGAGCGTGACGAAGTTGATCGCGGCCGCGACGACCTGCATCGGCGGCACGAGGAACGCGTCCAGGAGGCGCTGCCCTTCCGCGCCGACCCACTGGAATTCCTTCTGGAGCTGCCCCGTGAAGGTCTCGGAGAAGAACCTGAACCCGGGCTGAGCCTGGCCGACGATGTCCCGGTTCCCGACTCCCTGGCCCTGAATGATCGCCATCATGGTCGGGGTCCCGGCGGAGGCGAACAGGAACCAGGTCAAGCTGCGGAGGCCGAGCCAGGTGACGCCCGCGATCCCCAGCGTGCCGGCGATCCCGAGGTCGAAGTTCCCGTTGGCGTGCTGGGCGAACCAGGGCACCAGGGCGTCGACGAATTCCCGATACAGGAAAACAACCTCGACGAACATGGCGACCAGCTCGACGATGCCGATCTTGATGATCGTGGGCCAATCACGGCTTCGGAGCGCCGCTGCCCACGTCGATAGCACCGCGTAGCTCCCGAGCACGATGAACAACATGAAGAGGAAGAGCGGGATCCGCACCGCGGTCTCGGTCATCTCCGTTCCCGCGAGATTCGAGAGCGTATCGATGACGAGGGACGTCATCACGTAGGTGAAGATCGTCGCTTCGAACACGCACCAGAAGAAGGTCATCGCCACCGCGATCCAGGGAACGCCCGGATTGAGCACGTTGCTGCCGACGCTCCGGATCATGCGGATGGGCAACGCGATGATCTCCTGGATGATTGCCCAGGTGCCGACCAGGAGAACTTGAACCAGGCCCAACACCGAGACGACCAGCTGCATCAGGTAGCGGAACACGCCACCCCAGAAGGTGAAGATGGCCCGCGCCAGATCCCACCACGTGACGAGAAGGAGGCTGACGAAGGTACGCCGCTTGTGGCGCACGATGATTGTGGGTAGGCTGAGGACACTGGTCCAGTAGCCCAGGACGATAGCGCCGAGCGGCATGAGGAGAAAGATCCGCTTCAACACCTGAAGCCAGAGCGGGTCGCCGGCTCCCCAGGCGAAGAGAAACGCGATCTTCACCGGCTGCCAAAGCGCGATGGTCTCGATCCAGAATTGTGTCTCTAGGCTCATGGAATTTCCTTTCCGGTAAGGGCCCCCGATACCTTGGCCTTATCGGCGAGGCGCGGCAGTCTCTTTAGCGTTCCGCCGTCCGATTTAGAACGCCGGTTCCGCGGCCCCGGTACGTTACTTGCGCCTTTTTGTCGCGACTTTGGTGGTCCAGGAAGGTTCCGAAGCCGCCAACCGACTCGAAATCCGTCGGGTGGCCACTCAGGGGGGAATCATGAAAAAGGCAATCATCGTTCTAGCCGTCTTCGTGTTTTGCATCGCGTCTTCGCAGAATGCATCGGCCACTCCGGCCAAGACGACCAAACCGGCCAAGGCCGCCAAGCCGGCCAAGGTCCACAGGGAATCCAATTCTTCGGGCCTTGGATTGACCGCGCTCGGCGTGGAAGCCGGCCTGGTCGACCCCGAAGCGGCCGGCAGCACGATCGGCTTCGGCGCGTTCGCAAACCTCGGGAACATCGCGCGCGACGTCCGGCTCTCCTCGCACCTGGGATATTGGTCCAAGTCGGAGAACGCGTTCGGCGCGGAAGCTTCGATCCGGGACATCTCCCTCGGCGCGCGGGCCAAGTACATGTTCCACGTTTCCTCGCCGAAGCTGCAGCCCTACGTGGGTACGGGCCTCGGGCTCCACTTCTTCCACATGAAGGCGGGGATCCCTGGTTTCACGGTCGAGGATACGGTGACGAAGCTTGGCTGGGATCTGGGCGGCGGCGTGCTCACGCCGGTGAGCCCGAAGGCCGACTTGTTCGGTGACATGTGGTACACCGTCGCCGACATCAATGAGTTCACGATGAAGGTCGGGCTGGCGTTCCGGATGAATCGGTAGGGCGCCTCGCGGCAAGGCAAGACCTGACACTCGCAAATGAGGGACCCCGGTGGCAGCAAGCCGCCGGGGTTTCCCCTTTCTGACGGCTAGAGGGGCCGGGCCGCGCCCGAGGGTGCGTGGCCGAAGTAGATCGTGAGCCCAGCCTTGCTCATGAATCCGCTCCAGTCGATCTGTGACTTGGAGCCGTCGGCATTGTGGAGCGTGGCGCCCGCAAGCTCGACGTCCGTGGTCTTCGCGCGGCGGTAGCCCGCCCCAATTTCGGCGTGAAGCCGGTGCGTCAGTGGGATGTCGGCGACCCCGAGGGCGTGGAAGCCCAGGCCCGATCCATTCAATTCGGAGCTGTAGGCCTGGCCGGAGCCGGTCGCTGTCGCCTTCCCGCTGGAGACGTAGTAGCCCCCGCCGGCTCCCACCCCGAGTCCTAGCCGGTCACTGACGGGGAAAATGTAGCTTACCGTGCCGGTTATCGCCGTGGCGGGAACGCTCAATTCCCCGCCGTACGGAGTCCCCGCGAATACGGCCGACCCCGTGGTCTTGGCAAGCAATCGCGACCCGTCGAATGACAGCAAGATCCGCTCTGATGGCCAGAGGCGAAGGCCGAGGCCATATCCCCCGCCACCCTTGATATCGTCGGTCTCCGCTGTGCCACCCGGGAAGAAGTTGCCAGGGCTCGCGATCGCCTCGTTCACGTCGGACATGGAATACGTTTGGTAGCCTCCGAACGTCGCCAGTCCGACGCGCGCCGGCCCCCTCGATGAAGGCTCCCCTGTCGGTCGAATCTTCTGTCTGAGCCGGATCGGATCCGCGTAGACCGTGAGCCCGTCCCGATCGATCGTCGTTAGGAAGTCCGACTGAGGCACGGTCGCTCGGTCGAAGCGGACCCCAGCCGCGTCCCCCCAGTTCAACCCCAATCCCCAACCGGAGGTGCGGCCATGAATCGCGTTCTCCGGGTCGTCCACGCGGCCGCGCCGGATCGAAACGCTGTTCGCGATCGCGAGCTCCCACCCGGTACGGACCACCCTCGTCCTTTCCATGCGTGATCCGGTGCCAAGATCGTGCACTGTGGGGACCATTCGGTCCCAAGCTTTGCTCCATGAAATCAGGGGCGTCACGAAATCGAGTGCCCACCCAAACACTCCCGCCCGAAGGTGGCGGCGCAGCTCCCCCGGAAGGTCCAAGGCCATACGAGATGCCCATCCGCGCCGCGAGATCCTCGCCACCGGATCGGCCTGGGTTGGATCGCTGTAGGAAATCCTCGCGTCGTTATAGTTTTGCGTCGATCTGCCGTGGGTCACGTCCACTCTGACGGCAGCGATCCGATCTACCCCCGGGATGATGCCCGGATAGTCGATCGAGTTGTAAGGGGTGGCTCGGAAGAGGACTCCCGAGTCGTAGGTCGTTACCTTCGCGCGCGCGTCGCGACCGTCGAGCGTGACCGAAGCCGGTGCGAGAAAGACATCCGTGGTCTTCGTGGTCCGACCGATGGAAACGTCGCCGTATCGGGTAATGGAGCTGAAGCCCGGAATTCCAAAGGCCAGCCCGACAGTCCGCGCCATTTCGAGTGGGCTCAAGCCGATCCCGAACGATTCGATGTCTTCGTAGGACGTGAACGTTCCGATCGGATTCCCATCCACGTCGGTCGCCTCGCTGGTGCCGTAATTGAGTCGCTGGCTACCGACGCCACCAAGAGGCTTTCCGGCGAGGGAGATCGTCACGCCGCCGTACCCCACGAGTAGTCGCTTCGTCTTGAAGGACACCTTGGGAGAGAGGTCCGGAACCAAGTGCGTGCGGCCCCGCTCATAGCGGATGCCGTGTTGGTAGGGGAGGAGAGCGGGGTTCGCCCAGTAGTTCGGGTCCCCTCCCCAGATGACCGCGGTCGAAGCGCCGCCCATCGCCGATGCGCGGATGGAGGGATCGATCAGGAGCGATTGCGCGCCGCTCTCGGACTGTGCGGAGGCGCGCCTTGGTGATCCGCCGATCGAGAACAGCATGAATGCGGCGGTGCAGACGGTGATCGCCGATCGCATCGCTGAAGCGGTCAAGTCATTGCCCCTCTACCGTGCGAGTACCAATCTCCCCACGATCACTTCTCCACCTGGCATCACGAGCTGGTAAACGTAGACCGAGCTCCCGACCGGGAATCCGGCGTTGTTTCGGCCATCCCATGTCAGCTCTTGCGTGCCAGCCCCAAGGGTCACTGTGATGACTCGAACGACGTGACCTTCCATGTTAAAAATCCGCAGCGTCAGGGAGCCAGGATCCGGCAGCACAACTGGAAGGCTCAAGGAGACATCGGGAGTGACGGGAGCTGGGGCCTTGTCGACTTCGGAAGTGCTGGGGGATGGTTTTGTAATGTCGCCGGCGCCACAACCGGCCTGGAAGAGGACTATCGGAGCCAATAACGCAAGCGCTCGGCATAAGCCAGCGCAGGTGGCACGCACGGAGCCCCCCTTCCAACGACACCAGACGGTCAACGTAGAGTGTACATCCGGGGTCTCCCCCTCAGCAATGACCTGTTCCGCTGTCGCCCCGCTGGGGGTAGAATGGGGGTTCAGGGAGCCATCCCGCTTGCTCCCTCGCCACTCGATTCTCTACCCTGTCGTCGCCCGAAGGTCACATAGGGAGCCACCATGCTGCGTCGTTTGACAATTCGGAATCGGTCGTTCTAGGAGTCCAGCGGCCAAGCTACCCCGCGCCCCGTGCCCGCGACTGCATCCGGAGTTCTCGAAGTAATCAATCGGAGTGGCGGCTACCTCCGCGACCCGGCCCGTTCTTTCGAGCCTGGGCCGGCGGATGCATTTGTCCCCGACCTGATCATCAAACGCTTCGCCCTGCCGGCCGGCGCCCTGGTTTCCGGCCCCGTCCAACCGGGAAAGCAGGGCCCTCGCCTCGAAGACGTGGAGTCGATTTGTGGACTCTCGCCCGAGGCGTATCGCCAGCGCACGCCGTTCGCCGATCTCGTGGCCACGAACCCCGACCGGCGCTTCCGCCTGGGCGGAGGTGGAAACGTCTCGATGCGGATCGTGGATATGATCGCGCCGATCGGCCGCGGAACACGTGGACTCATCGTGTCGCCGCCCAAAGCCGGGAAGACGCAGCTGCTCGAGGACCTCACGATCGCGATCCACGCGGACGCGCCCGAGAATCGCGTCGTGGTCCTGCTCATCGACGAGCGGCCCGAAGAGGTGACGCATTTCCGGCGCAGGGTTCCGGCGACGGTGTTGGCCAGCAGCAGCGATCAATCCCTGTCGGACCACGTCCGCGTCGCGAACATGTGCATGGCCCAGGTGCGGTGCGAGCTCGAGTGCGGCCATGACCTGGTGGTGCTCGTGGACAGCATTACCCGCATGGGCCGGGCATTCAACTCGCATGGAACCGATTCGGGCCGAACCATGAGCGGCGGATTGGACTCCCGCGCGCTGGAAATCCCGCGTAAATTTTTCGGGATGGCGCGGAAAGTCGAGAACGGCGGATCGGTCACCGTCTTGGCGACGGCGCTGGTCGAAACCGGGTCGCGGATGGATGACATGATCTTCGAGGAGTTCAAGGGAACCGGGAACAGCGAGATCGTGCTGGATCGATCGTTGGCGGATCAGCGGGTGTTCCCGGCGATCAATATCGCCAAGACCGGCACTCGTCGCGACGAGCTTCTCTATTCCAAGGAGGAGAACGCCGCGATCAATCGCCTGCGCCGCCGGCTGCTGGACATGCCGCCGAGGCAAGCCATCCAAGACTTGCTGAAGGCGCTGGAGCGGTGGCCGACGAACGAGGAGCTACTGCAGCACATCGAATGAGCGCGGGCCCCTGCGCCGCCGGGGCCGTCTCGGTTACCCGCTTTTGGCGATGGCTTCGGCGCGGGCGAATAGCTTTGGCCGGCCCCATTCCGACGCGAGCGCTTCGAAGCCCGGCTTGGGCCCGCGATACTGCAAGTCGTCCACCTTCACAACGGGCTGGTCCGTCCGGAGCGTCGCGAGCGTCCGGAAAAGGAAGGCATCGTCCCGCCGCTCGCGAAGGGTTTCGGCAAGCCGCTCCGCGCCGCGCATCGTCACCTTCCAGTCGGCGGCCGACGCGGGAATCTTCTCGAGGCGCTGATACTTCGCGAGGACCCCGGAAGCAGCCTTGGGTCCCCAGCCCGGCAGCCCGGGATAACCGTCGGCGCTATCGCCCACGAGGGCGAGATAGTCGGGGATGGAGGCCGGTGGCACGCCGAATTTCTCCATGACGCCGCTCTCGTTCCGGACCTCGCCGGTTCGCCGGTCGAGCTGCACGACCCGATTGCCGCGAACGGATTGCGCGAGGTCCTTGTCCGGCGTGCAGAGGAACACCTGCTTGACCCGCGTGTCTGCCGCGGCAGCGGCGGCGGCCGCGGCGAGGGCGTCGTCCGCCTCCACCTCCACCATGGGCCACACCACGACTCCGAGCGCCGCGAGGGCGGCTTCCAGCGGCTCGAACTGCGCCCAGAGCAAGGGATCGATGCCCTCTCCGGTCTTGTACCCCGCGTAGAGGCCGTTCCGGAAGGACTCGATGACGTGATCGGTAGCGACGCCGACGTGCGTCGCGCCTCCTTCGAGCATTCCGATGATGGACTGCGCGACACCGATCACGGCGGCGCGCTCGCTCTTCCTCGCGTCCGGGCCGCCGTAGAAATGTCGAAAGAGCTCGTACGTGCCGTCGACCAAGTGGACGCGCATGGCGGAAGATCATAGACGAAAATGCGCCGGCGCCGGGAATTGGCCCCGGCAACCGGCGCTCGTGCCGAGCAAGGCGCCCGGCATTGCTCTGCTTGTTCGCCTACTTATCTATCGTGCTTGCCGTGGTGCCGCTCGTCGCGGCGAGCATCTCTCCGGTCCTCGCGGCGGTCTTCGCGCCGATCCTCGCGACGATCGTGGCGGTATTCATGGATCGCCTCGCGCCGCTCGGACTTGTAGTGGCCGTACGCGTGTCCCGGGGGCCAATCTCTCCAATGCCGGCGGTACCGGACCGGAACCGTGTAGACCGCCCTGGGCACATTCGAGTACTGGATGAAGAAAAATGGGCCGTTGTACGATCGCGCGCGATACCAGTTCACGCCGTCGCAGTAGTACCAGCGGCTCCCATAGCGATAGAGATCGTGGTCATAGTCGCGGACGTAGTAGACCCGGCTGTCCGGGACCACAACGACGTCCGGCTCGCGATGGAACACGATGTCGGTGCCGGGATATCGATCGCCGACGTGCAACTGGACGTCGACGCTCGTCCCCGCGCGGGCCGGCGCGACGGCCGCGAGCGAGCACGCGGCGACGAGCCCGGCGATGCAAATGGGCAAGCGTTTCATGGGTTCCTCCCTGGTTGGTTTCATGTCGATTTTGGACCCCCTGCCACCTTCCCAAATACGCAACACGCGTGCCAGCACGTCCAGCTGGAATCGAGCCGTTAAGTTATTGCCAATGTGTTTGTTATAGAGCGACCCGCTCCCCACCGGCGTGCCATCAGTGCGGTTCGCTGTCCCCACCTGTGGCGGACCGGCACCTTTCAGATCGCGGCCGTATGAAACTCACGCGGCCCGGCTGCCCCACTGGATGTACTCTGGCGCTGTCAGGGCTACCGTCGTCCTCAGCCAACACCGCTCATCGCAGGGGGGCATGATGAAGCTCGTGTGGTGCATTGCAGGAATCGTCCTTTGGGTCTCGATGCCGTTCGCGGCTCCCATCGCATCGGCACAGTCGGCGACGATCACCGGTACGATCGCCGACAGCACCGGTGAAGCGCTTCCGTCCGCGGTGATCCGCGTCGACGACACCTCCCTCAGGGCCACGAGCGGCGCCTCCGGTTTCTACCGGATCGAGGGAGTCCCCGCGGGGACGCACACGCTGCGCGCGGTCCTGATCGGATACAAGCCCGCGAGTCGTGAGGTCACCGTCGGCCCGGGCGAAACCGTGACCGCGGACTTCGCCCTTTCGCGCGCGCCCATCCTCATCCCGGCGACCGAGGTCGTGGTCGGATCGCGCGCCCCGCACACGGCCGCGGATGAGCTGGCGGTGCCTGTCGACGTCTACAATTCGGAAGAGATCGTGAAGCAGGGCGCGAGCGAGACGACTCAAATCCTACAGTCCCTGTCGCCGTCGATCAACTTCCCCCGCCAGAGCGTCACCGATGCGACCGACGTGGTGCGGCCGTTCACGCTGCGGGGCTTGAGCCCGGATCATACGCTGGTCCTGATCAACGGCTCGCGGAGGCACCAGACCGCTCTCGTGAACACGTTCGCCTACGGCACCGGCGCGGGGTCGAGTGGCGTCGACATGAACGCGATCCCGGCGAGCGCCATCGACCGGATCGAGGTCCTGCGGGACGGGGCGTCCGCCCAGTACGGCTCCGACGCCATCGCGGGCGTCGTGAACGTGGTCACGAGGAAAGGGCAATTCACGCCCTTCGTGAACGTGGCCGCGGGGCGATACACGCCGAAGGATTACCCGGATGACGGGACGACGGTGGACGTAAACGGCGGGTGGGGTCTGGCCCTCGGGTCCGGCTCGCTCGCACTCTTCGGAGAATTTCTCGACCGGCAGCCTACCAATCGCGCCTGGGCGGACCGCTTTGACACGAGCGGGAACGGCCTCGCCGATTCCGTCAACAGCGACGGGCAGGTCGTCATCAAGCGAAACCCCGTTCCCCAGCCAAACTATCACTGGGGAGACGGCCTCGAGAAAGACGTGCTCACCTACGGCGACCTTCTCTTGCCGCTGAATGGCGTTGCCTCGAGCCAGTTCTACGCCCACGGGGGGTACAGCTTCCGCAAGGGGACGGGTGACGGGTACAGGCGCTACGCCGACAGCGATCGGAACTGGCCCCAGATTTATCCGCTGGGCTATCTGCCGGAATTCGATCCGAACGTGAGGGACTACTCCGCCGTGACCGGAATCCGGGCTCGACCCGCGGGTTGGGCTGTCGATGCGGGCGCCTCGTTCGGGCACAACGATTTCGAGTACAACTTGCGTAACACCCTCAACGTATCCCTTGGACCGTGCCTCGACGCACCGTGCGCACCGGGAGCGGACAGCATCCTGGGCACCGCGGACGACCCGGGCATCCCGAACAAGACTTCATTCTTCGCCGGGCGATTGAAGCGTGACGAAACCATAGGGTCCGTAAACGCATCCCGCGCCATCAACATTGGACTCCCTTCCGCGCTCAACGTCGCTGTCGGCGCCGCCTATCGCCACGAGAAGTACCAAATCCAACGCGGAGAGTTCGCGTCCTATGTCGACGGCGGGGACACCACGCAATTCGGCGGGGACGCGCCTGGGGGCTCGCAGGTCTTTCCGGGTTTCGCGCCCTCCGACGAGGCGAAGGCGAGTCGAAATAACGTCGGCGTCTACACGGACCTCGAAACCAACCTCACGCCCAAACTCCTCGCGAACGCCGCGGGGCGGTTCGAGAACTACAGCGACTTCGGCTCGGTGGTCACCGGAAAGCTGGCAGCGCGCCTTCAGCCCTCGGAACGAATCACGCTTCGCGCGGCGGCCAGCACCGGATTTCGAGCGCCCGGCCTCGGCCAGATTCACTTCAGCAAGGTCGTGACCAATTTCATCGGCGGCGTCCCCGAGGAGATCGGGATCTTCCCGGTCGATCACCCCGCCTCGCGCCTGCTCGGCTCCAAACCGCTCAAGGAGGAGACCTCGGTGAACCTGAGCGCGGGCCTCGCCGTGAGCCCGCGTAACAACCTCACGATCACAGCCGACTATTTCAATATCAAGATCAACGACCGGATTCTGCTCGGAGCCACATTCGACGACGACTCGACGCTCGCGATCCTGGGGCGCGGCGGTTACTCCGGTATCGCCGGCGTCCAGTATTTTACGAACGGCCTGGACACCCGCACCCAAGGCGTCGACGTGAACGCCGATCTCCACCTCCCCCTAGGCGGGACCAAGAAGCTCGGGATCGCGGCCGGCGCCAACTACACGAAGAACAAGATCACCCGCGTCGATCCGCTTCCCGCCGTTCTCGCGAATTCGGCGGAAACCGGGCTGCTGGACGTTGTGACGCGTGTCGCGATCGAAGAGGAGCGGCCGGACTGGAGAGGAACGCTGACGGCCGACTTCTCGGACGGAGAGTTTCATGCGCTCGGACGGGGCTCCTACTACGGCCGCTTCGCCTCGGCGCAGCCAGGCTATTGCGACGATTGTCGCGAGACGTACGGAGCCAAGACGCTTGTCGACGCGGAGGTGGGATACAAATTCAGCTCGATGGATCTCTCGATCGGAGCGCGCAACCTCTTCGACACGTATCCGGACCATCCCCTGGACGACGCCAACAACAATGGCGGCACGTTCCCGTGGGCGGCGGCCTCGCCCTTCGGATACAACGGCCGCTACGTCTACGTTCGATCCGCGATCCCGTTGACGCGGTAGACGGCGCGTTCTCCGGCGGTCACTGACCCAGCTATGTGATGCTCCGTCTGACGGCGTGATCTTTCGACACCCGACGCGGAGACAATTTCTCTGAATCGCCGCACCGCGGCCGGCGCGAACCCCGCGGGAGCGACCCGAGTTCCCGATCATTTTCGTACGTGCGCGACCCTGCTCGCGCGATCGCTCGCGCTTCGAGGATGATCGCGTTTCCTTCCAGTAGGAATCCGGAAACGTGCGGACGCGGACGCGTGCGTCGTCGCGACGGATCGATCATTCGCGTACACTCTTCATCGCCGCATCACACCCACCGCTTCGCCGGGCGCTAATCCTTCCACATATATACGCGAACGTTTTTCCGCGCGGCACGACGTTTGCAAAGTCCACGCCCCGGAACTCGCGGGCTCCGATCTCGCGGACTCACGAGGTTCCGATCGACGAAAGGCCGCTGAACCCGGCGTAATCATTCGATCGAGAAGATCGGTTGGTTCAAGGAGGAACAATGTCTCGAATCCGCAATCTCGGTTTGGTAGTTGCAACCTTGCTCTTGGTTGGTGTGCCGCTCATGGCTCATGCCGAAACGAAGGTGTTCAGGGCTCACTTAACCGGAGACCAAGTGGTGCCGGCGAGGGTGACCCAGGCCAACGGGCAGGCACACTTCGCGGTCAGCCAGGATCAGGCTCAGGTGGAGTTCCGCGTCACCGTGACGAACATTGAGAACGTTGTTGCGGCTCACATCTTCCTCGGCGCGCCCGGAGAGAATGGGGCGATCGTCGCGACCCTCTACGGGCCCGTTGCGCCAGCCGGCGGCAAGAAGACCGGCGTTCTGGCAACGGGAACGATCACCGCTTCGAACCTCGTCGGCAGCCTTGCTGGCCGGCCGATGTCCGAGCTGATCGCCGCTATGAAGGCCGGCACCGCGTACGTGAGCGTTCTCACGGACGACGGCCAGGGAGCGCCGGATGAGAAGCCGGGCGATTTCTCGACCGGAGAGATCCGCGGTCAGATCCAGTAAGTAGGAGCGAGCTGAAGTTGCAGCGATCAGCAGCCAACTGAAGTAAGACAGATACTCTTCCGGGTTCGAAGGCCACCCAGCTCCGGCGGCGTATGCCGTCGGGGCTGGGCTTTTGCTAGATCCCGCAGGCCCACAAATGCTGCGGGGCGGTCACCAGAACTTCCGGTGACCGCCCCACCATGCGCCACAGCCGACATCGTCGCCGGTTCGACCCGTTGCACGGTTCGTTCGCATAGCAGGACAATCCGTCTTCCCGTGTTTGCGTCGCCCCATGCGAGCGTGCCAGGGGTGGGTATGGCCTTAGTCATCCCCAACCCCTCGATGATGATAAATCGTCTTGGATTCCGGCGCCATCGGTGCGACTCGGATTCCCGAGTAAGAGAATCACCTACTGGAGCGCTGCGGGGTCCCCCGCCTGGTCACTCCCCGTAGACGAGCAACACGAAGCTCCCCGGCAAGACAGGTCCCCGCGGATGGGGGCGCTCCGGTGTGGGCGCGGGCGGTGGACCGAAATTCGCGCTCACCAGGAGCACGCGGTGCGACTTCTCATCCAACGCCATGGTCCGCGCGCCGGGCTGGGTTGCCACGTTTTCGAGGACGCGGATACTGTCCGGGCTCTCTTCCTGAACCACCGTCAGGCTACCCACGCCGTTTGAGCTGTATGCCCTCCGCGTCGCCGGATCGAAGCCCGCCGCGTCCACGCCGCGCCCGATCGGCAACGATGCGATCACCCGGCCGTTCTCCGAGTCCATGACGATCATCAGACTGTCGGCGCACACCGCGAACAGCCTGTGGCGCTCCCGGTCGATCGCGAGCCCTGTGGGCTCTGTGCCGGGCCAGAGGGGCCAGCGCGCGACCGGCTTCAGGGTACGGGTGTCCAGGACCTGGACGGCGGAGCTGTCCTCGAGGTTGACGAACAAGCGGCCCCGGCCGTCGGTCACGGCGAACTCGGGGCGTCCACCGAGGGGAACGGTGCCGACAACCTTGCCCTGTGCCGCATCGATCGCCGTGGCGTCGTCACTACCGACGTTCATGGTGAAGACACGGCCGGACGCCGAATCGTACGCGATGGCGTCCGGACGAATGCCGGTTACGACCCGGCCGATTTGCCTGAGCGTTCGGATGTCGAAAATCGTAGCGCTGGTGTCGCCTCCATTTGTGGTGAATCCGCGCCCCAGGTCATGGGCGATGGCGACGCCGTGCACGCCCGGCGTGTTGGGGATCTCGGCGATGAGCTTGTAGCTATCCGCATCGATCACCATGACCCGGTTGGACCGGGCGACGTAGAGTCTCCGGCCGTCCCCGTCGAGCGAGAGCAGATCCCACCCTCCTTCTCCCCCGAGGACGACCCTCTGGAGCAAGTGCGTGGCTGAGGCGGCCGCCGCCGGGCCAGAGAGCAGAGCGAGAGCAGCGATGATCGCGAATCGGGTGCGCCAAGCCGGAACCCGCACGAAATACCTCCTCAGACGGCGTCGAGTCCTACCCGCCGCACCAGGGCCTTGAAGCGCGGGTCCTGACGGATCGGATCGATGCGCGGGTGGACACGAAGGAAAATGAGCCCGGTGGCGTGCTCCTCGACCGCCACATCGAGCCACCGGTAGGCCTCGTCCACGTCGCCCAGGCTCGAGTGGAGCGCGGCGATGCCCCACGCCGAAACCACGCGGTGCGAGCGAGCCTCGATCAGCTCTTGGAGGATGCGTCGCGCCGCGGCGGCGTTTCCGCTGCTCGCCTCGAGGTGGGCGAGACCGAACGACGGTCCCGCCACGCCGCCGCTCAACCGCCGGCCCTCCTCGTACTCCTTGCGGGCCTCGTCGAACCGACCAAGCGCTTCGAGAGTGCGGGCAAGATCGGTGTGGGCGCCGTCGAAGCGGGGATCGAGCTCGACCGCCTTTCGGTAGTAGACGAGCGAGCGCTCGTATTCGCGTGCGTAGTAATAGGCGTCCCCGACCGTCGTGTGTATCAGCATCGACAAGGGGTCGAGGCTGAGCGCCTTGAGCATTGCCTCCTGCGCCTCGCGATGGCGCTCCACGCAGTAGTAGACGCGACCGAGGCCGGTGCACGCGCTCGTCAGGCCGGGATTCACCTCGACCGCGCGCTGCCAGGAACGGATCGCGGCGGGGAGATCCATCTCGTTCGCCGCGATGGAACCCAGCGCCGCATGGGCCTCGGCGAGAGAATCATCCAGCTCGAGTGCCTTCATCGCGGCCTCCCGGGCTTGCGCATTCGCCTCGACGGGCAGAGCCATGCCTCGGTTGGCGCGAACCATGTGGCAGCCCGCGATCCCCGCCCACGCGGGAGCGTAGATCGGGTCCAACTCCAGCGCGCGATGGTAGTACCGCAGGGCCAGCTCGATCGCCTGCGGGGAGGCGGCAGCGGCCGTGTGGCGGCCTCTCAGGTACTCGACATGAGCCTCGGGGTTCACCGGGCGTCGTTTCGCGAGCTGCGTTGCCTCGCGCGGCGTCACCTGGACCGCGATCTCCTTCGCCACGCTCTCCGCGACACGGCTCTGCAGATCGAGCACGTCCTCGATCTCGCCGTCATAGCGGTCCGCCCACAGCGTCTCGTCCGCCCTGGCCGAGACGAGCCTCACCGAGACGCGCACTCGCTTGCCGACCAATAGCGCCGATCCCTCGAGGATCGCGTCCACGCTCAGCTCACGCGCGATCTCGGGAAGCGCTTTCTGGATCCCCTTGTACTTCATGGCCGACGTGCGCGAGATCACCCGCAGCGCCTTGAGTCCCGCGAGCTCCGAGATCAGCGCCTCGGTCATGCCGTCGGCGAAGTACTCCTGGGCCGGATCGCGGGAGACGTTCTCGAGCGGTAGCACGGCCAGCGAGCGGATGACCTGCCGCGCCGGCTCCGCATCGACGCCGCGCGCCGCCGGCTCGCGGACCCGTCGCAGCATCTGGCCCACGGCCCCCGCGGAGGCGGGACGCAGCGCGGGGTCCTTGCTCAGGCAACCCTCGATCAGGCGGTCGAGCTCCGTCGGCGCGTCGGAGCGAAGCGAGCGCACCGGGCGCGAGGCCCCGTGCAGGATCTCGAACATCAACGCCTCGGGCCGATCCCGCTCGAAGGGCCGCCGTCCGGTGGCCATCTCGTAGAGCAACACCCCGAACGAATAGATATCCGTGCGGGAATCGTCCGCGTCGCCGCGCAACTGCTCGGGCGCCATGTACGAGAGCGAGCCGAAGATCGTGCCCGCCTTCGTCAGGTTGGTCACGGTGTTCGATGCGTTGAGGAGACCCGCGAGGCCGAAGTCGAGGATCTTCGCGGTTCCGGAGGTGGTCAGCACGATGTTGCCGGGTTTCAGGTCGCGGTGCAGAATCCCGCGCCGGTGGGCGTCGTCAAGGGCATCGGCGATCTCCGCTCCGATTCGGATCACCTCGTCGAGATCGAGCGGGCCTGTTCGTAGCCGCGACTCGAGCGTCCCGCCCGGGACATATTCCATGACCAGGAAGTCCACGCCGTCCTGGGTGTCGAAATCGAAGATTGTCGCGACGCCGGGGTGGGACAGGCGGGAGAGGGCGTGCGCCTCGCGGCGAAAACGCTCGCGAGCGGCCGGGTCCGCGAGCGAGCCGCGCAGGAGCACCTTGACCGCTACGTCGCGGTCGAGGTGGAGGTCGTGCCCGCGGTACACCTCGCCCATGCCGCCGGCCCCAAGCGGCTCGAGAATGCGGTAGTGGGAGAGCTGTTGGCCGATCACCCTTCGAGGATACGACGAACCCGAACGAACGTCTTTAGTCTCGAGCTACGATGCCTGCGGGCCTGCCGTCCCGGACCGGGTGCCGGATGAGGCAGCGACGGGAGCCTCCAGAACCTCGCGGACGCGCATGGCCAGAGCGCCGGGTGAAAAGGGCTTTTGGAGGTGCGCCGCCTCGGATCGTGGGAATTGACCGGGAAAGAGCGCCTTGTCCGAGTAGCCGGACATGTAGAGCCCCTTGCACCCCGGATGCTCCTGACGGATCCGGCTCAGAAGCTCCGGACCGCTCATCCTCGGCATCACGATGTCGGTGACGACCAGATGAATGCGTCCGGGGCGCTCCTTGAGGATATCGAGCGCCTCCTGCCCATCGGCTGCGGAAAGCACCGTGTACCCGACGGCCTCGAGGACGCGTTGAACGAGCTCGCGCACCCTGGCGTCGTCTTCGACGATCAGGATCGTCTCTGTCCCCCGCGCGTGGGCCGGGGTCCCGTCTTGGCGGCGCTCCGCTACCGGCGTGCTCTCGATCCTCGGAAGGTAAACCCGGAACGCCGAGCCGGAGCCAATCTCGCTATGGACCCCGACCGCGCCGCCCGACTGGTTCACGATTCCGTAGACCGTCGAGAGCCCTAGGCCCGTTCCCTTTCCGACTTCCTTCGTGGTGAAAAAGGGCTCGAAGATCCGCGCCTGGGTCTCGGCGCTCATTCCGGAGCCGGAGTCGCTGACGGTCAGCACGACGTACGGACCGGCAGAGACCTCGGCGTGCGTTTGACGATACGTTTCGTCCACGTCGATGTTGGCGGTCTCCACGATCAACCGCCCTCCCTCCGCCATGGCGTCTCGGGCGTTGACGACCAGATTGAGGAGGACCTGCTCGACTTGGCCCGGGTCGGCCTTGATCCGGCCCAGCTCCTTGCTGAGCGATGTCACGAACTCGATGTTCGCGGGGAGGAGTCGGTGGAGCATCCTCTCCATGTCGGAGACGATCTTGTTGAGATCGAGAACCTTGGGCTCGAGCACCTGTTGCCGGCTGAAGGCGAGAAGCTGCCTCGTCAGGGCCGCCGCGCGCTCCGAAGCTTTCGAAATCTCCTCCACGCTCACATACTTGGGATCGTCCCGGGACATCTGCTGCAGGATCATCTGACTGTACCCGCCGATCACCGTCAGCAGATTGTTGAAATCGTGCGCGACGCCCCCCGCGAGGCTCCCGACCGCTTCGAGCTTCTGAGACTGGCGGAGCTGGTCTTCGAGCAATTTCCGCTCCGTGATGTCATGGAGCGCAATGACGGCTCCCAGGGTCTGCCCATGAATGCCAAGAATCGGCTGTCCGCTCGCCAGGACCATCCGCGCGTGCCCGTCGCGCCGGCGGATCAGGACCTCGACATCCCGGACCTTCTCACCGCAAAGCGCGCGGTACAGCGGAAGGGCCTCCTTCTCAAACAGCCGTTTTCCGTCCGGGTGATAGAGGTTGTAGTGCTGGGCCCACTGTTCGGGCGGGATAGCCGTTTCCGCCAGGCCAACCATGTCGCGGGCGGCACGATTGAACATCGTCAGCACGCCGGCGGCATCACACGCCATGATGCCGGCATCCAGGCTGTCCAACATGGCGTTCATGAACCGCTGACGGTTGGCGGCGGCCTCTGCGGCTTCGAGGCGCGTCTGACGCACCGCGACGTCTTCGAGGGCCCGGCGCACCGCGGGCCCGAGCCGCGACAGTCGCTCTTTCAAGACGTAGTCGGTCGCCCCCCGACGGAGACTCTCGATGGCCGCCTCCTCACCCATCGTCCCGGAAACGAAAATGAATGGGAGGTTCGGTTTCTCCTTCTGCACGATGTCGAGCGCTGAGAAACCGTCGAAGTGGGGTAACGCGAAGTCGGAGAGGACCAGCGCGACGCTGCCGCTGGCGAGTGCTGCCTCGAACTCCGCTTTGCGGTCCACCTGGACAAGCTCGAGCGGGATTCCTTCGGCCCCCAGCGCCTCGCGAATCAGCTCGCGATCGGCGGGATCATCCTCGAGGTGAAGTATCCGAGGCTTGACCTCGGCTTCGTCTCGATCGCTCATCCCCTCATACCCCCGGTCTGCTCGATGGGTGGTCCGCTACGCCAACGAAGGCGACCGATGTTTGTCGGGCGGCGGCTCGTTCAAGACCGCCCAAAAGAGGCCGAGGTTTCGAACGGCCTGCATGAATTCCTCGAACGCAACGGGCTTGACGACGAACGCGTTGACGCCAAGTTGGTAGCTCTGGACGATGTCCGACTCCTCGCGCGAGGAGGTCAGCACCACCACGGGAACCGTCCGGAATCGCTGGTCCTCGCGCATCCGCCTGAGAAGCTCCAGGCCGTCCACTTTCGGCATCTTCAGGTCGAGAAGGACGACGGCCGGATTTCCCCCATTGCGGCTCGCGAAGGCTCCTTCGTGGCACAGGAACTCCCAGGCCTCCGCACCGTCTCTCACGACAACGACTTCGTTGGCCAGATTGTTCTCGGCCAGAGCCGTCATCGTGAGCTCCACGTCGTTTTCATTGTCTTCTGCGAGCAAGATTCGCTTCAGCGTGGTCATGAGAGCACCTCGTTTCTATTTAGGAAGGGAAAAGTAGAAGGTTGCGCCCTGGCCGATCGCTCCCTCGGCCCAGGTCCTTCCACCGTGGCGACTGACGATTCGACGTACGTTGGCGAGACCAATCCCGGTTCCTTCGAATTCCGTCGGCCCGTGCAGCCGTTGAAACACTCCGAACAGCTTGTGCGCGTACGTCGGGTCAAACCCGACGCCGTTGTCGCGCACGGAAACGACGATCTCCCCGTTCTGAGGTTGGGCATCGACCTCGATCCGCGCAGCGTCCCTGGGGCCGGAGTACTTGATCGCGTTCGAGAAGAGATTCTGAAAAACAAGGCGCAGCATGGCGGGATCGCCGTGCACGGTCGGTAGCGGGCCGAATTTCCAGTCCACGCGGCGGTCCTTTGCGTCGACCTTGAGATCCTGGACGACTTCCTCCGCGAGCGAGGCCAGGTTCACCGAGGTCTTGCGCATTTCCGCCCGTCCCATGCGGGAGAACGCGAGGAGATCATCGATCAGGGCTCCCATCTTCCGCGCGGCGCCGGAGATGGTCGCGAGGTGACGGCGCCCCTTCTCGTCCAACGTCGAGCTCGCATGCTTGGTCAAGAGCTCGACGAAGCCGTCGATGTGCCGCAACGGAGCACGGAGGTCGTGGGACACGGAATACGAAAAGGCCTCGAGCTCCTTGTTGGCTGCCTCGAACTCAGCCGTGCGCGCGACCACCCGCCGCTCCAGATCCGCGTTGAGCAGTCGGATCTCTTTGTCCCGTGTTTGAATCTCCTGGAGCATCTCGTCGAATGCCTCCGCCAAGACACCGACCTCGTCGTCCCCGACACCCTTCGAGCGGATCGAGTAGTCCTTGTGCTCGGAGACGCTCTGCACCACGTTTGCGAGGGCGAGCACCGGGTGCGCGATCCGGCGCTGCAGCCACGTCGAAAGAGCGAACGCGACGCCGATGGAGCCGAGGACCGCAAGAAGCACGACCATCACGTCGACGCGAACGCGGTCTTCGAGCTCCCGCAGGTCGGATTTGAGATAGATCGCTCCCACGGGCCGCCCCTCCTCGGCGACGGGCTGGGAGACGATGAGATCCGACTTCTCGAAGCGATGACCGGTTGGACCCGCTTCCGATGGGGCCGTCCCGGACGGGGCGCCTGCGGGATAGATCGCGAAGAGATGTCCCCGCTCGTCGTACAACGCGGCCGCGATCATCCGAGGGTCGGTCTTGAGAGCGTCCAGGACTTGCGTCGCGTCCTCGAGGTTTCGGAACGCGAGCGCTGCCGTCGAGTTGGCCGCCAGGATGTTCGCCCGCGTGACGAGGGCGTCAACCAAGAGCCGGCGAAAGCTGACGATGTCGTGCGCGACGAACAGTCCACCCATGAGCAGGAGGACCGTGGTGCTCGTCAACATCATCGCCTTGACGAGCTTGTTCCGGATGGTGGTCCGCGGGGCTTTCATTCCCGTACCGGTGCGGGGCCGACGATCTCCGACTGTCGCAGAAGCTTCGAGCTGATCGTGAGCTTGGCGGCGCTGGCTGCCGCGAGATTGATCACGAGGCGCAGCCGCTTGTCGGAGATGACGAAGCCGATGATCCCGGAGCGCAGAGCGAAATCTCTGCTATCACCCACCGTGAGCACGCTACGGCGGTTGAGGTGCGAGAGAAGCTGGTCCAAGCGTTTCGCCTCCGACGGAGCGATAAACAGGATCTGGCACGAGTCGATCTGGCTGA
>Ga0066709_100000072_pt1 | contig 34661 bp, 32 predicted proteins | sample GraSoiAngelo_158_FD_79665 | JGI IMG/M metagenome (GOLD analysis project Ga0066709, IMG submission 79665) | Grasslands soil microbial communities from the Angelo Coastal Reserve, California, USA - 14_1009_16_30cm | ecosystem: Environmental > Terrestrial > Soil > Grasslands | place: USA...
TGAAGATCCGGAAGCCGGCAGTGCGGGTCGGCTACGAGCTCGAGGAGATCGGGCGTCCGAAGCTCGAGGACGTGATCGGCGATTTGCTCGCGCGGTTGGCGCGCGGCCGCGGCGCGCCGGCGGCGAAGCGGGTCTCGGGGGGGCGTGGCGCGAAGCGCGTCTCCGGGCGGCGGGGCCCCAAGCGGGTCGCGGCGAGGCGGGCCGCGAAGCGCGGAATTCGAAGGGCGGCGCGCAAGGCGGGCGGCAAGTCCCCGCGGACCCGGAGGGGTCGATGAACCTCCACGAGTACCAGGGCAAGGACCTCCTCCGCGCCGCGGGCATCCCCGTCCCTCCCGGCGAGGTGGCGCGCACGGCCGCCGAGGCGGTCGCCATCGCGGATCGGCTGGGGTACCCGGCGGTCGTCAAGGCGCAGGTCCTGATCGGGGGGCGCGGAAAGGCAGGGGGCGTCAAGGTGGTCCAGAGCGCGGAGGAGCTGGCGCGGGAAGCGGGCCGCATCCTCGGCATGGAGATCCGGGGGCACAGGGTCCATCGCGTGCTCGTGACGCCCAGCGCCGCGATCGAGCGCGAGTACTACGCGGGCATCGTCCTCGATCGGAAGAGCGAGGCCCCGATCTTGATGGTGAGCCCCGCGGGAGGGGTCGACATCGAGGAGGTCGCGAGGACGACGCCCGAGAAGATCTTGAGGCTCCACCTGGACGGGCGCGGTCTCCCGGGCTATCGGGCGCGCGCGGCGGCTCGGTTCCTCGATCCGCGCTGGGAGATCCAGCGGGCCCTGGTCCCGGTCCTGATCCGCCTCGCCGCGGTCTACCACGAGAACGACGCCTCGCTGGCCGAGATCAACCCGCTCGTCGTCACCGCGGAGAAGGGGGTCTGGGCGCTCGACGCGAAGGTCGTGATCGACGACAACGCGCTCGATCGCCATCCCGATCTCGCGGCGCTGCGCGACCTCGCCGCGGAGGATCCCGGCGAGGTCGAGGCGCGCGACAGCGGGCTCTCCTACGTGCGCTTGGACGGCGGCACCATTGGGTGCGTCGTGAACGGCGCCGGCCTCGCGATGGCGACCATGGACCTGATTCAGTACTACGGTGGGAAGCCGGCGAACTTCCTCGACATCGGCGGCTCCTCGAATCCCGACAAGGTCACGGCCGCGATGAAGATCCTGACGTGGGACGCGCGCGTGCGCGCCGTCCTCTTCAACATCTTCGGGGGCATCACGCGCGGCGACGACGTCGCGCGGGGCCTCATCGCGGCGCTCGACCGGATGAAGGTGAAGATCCCGATCGTCATCCGGCTCACGGGCACGAACGAGAAGGAAGCCCGGGACCTGCTCGGCGCCCGGGGGATGACCGCCCTGAGCGACATGGATGAGGCCGTGCGCACGGTCATCGCCCGCGCGGCGGAGGCGGCGTGAGCATCCTCGTCGGACGCGACTCGAGGGTTCTGGTTCAGGGAATCACGGGGCGCGACGGATCGTTCCACGCGCGCCAGATGAAGGAGTACGGCACGCGGGTTGTCGCCGGCGTGACGCCGGGGAAGGGCGGCGCGAGCATCGACGGGATCCCGGTCTTCGACTCGGTCGAGGAGGCCGTGGCGAAGACGAAGGCGAACGTCTCGGTGGTCTACGTCCCGGCGGCCCTCGCCCAGGACGCGATCTACGAAGCGGTCGACGCGGAGATTCCGCTCGTCGTCTGCATCACGGAGGGACTTCCGGTCCGGGACATGGTGGAAGTCGCCGCCTACCTCCGTGGTCGCTCGACGCGCCTCATCGGCCCCAACTGCCCCGGCCTCATCTCGCCCGGGCAGTGCAAGGTGGGCATCATGCCCGGATTCATTCACACGCCGGGCCGGATCGGGCTCGTCAGCCGGAGCGGCACGCTGACGTACGAGGTCGTGTGGCAGCTCACCCGCGCCGGGATGGGCCAGTCGACCTGCATCGGTATCGGGGGCGATCCGATCGTCGGCACCCGGTTCGTCGACACCCTCGCGCTGTTCGAAGCGGACGACAAGACGGACGCGATCGTCCTGATCGGCGAGATCGGCGGGAGCGACGAGGAAGACGCGGCCGCGCTGATCGAGCGCCACGTCTCGAAGCCGGTGGTGGCGTTCATCGCGGGCCAGACGGCGCCGCCGGGCAGGCGGATGGGGCACGCGGGCGCGATCGTCTCGGGCGGCGCCGGCACCGCGCAGGAGAAGATGGCGCGCTTCGAGCGCGCCGGCGTCCCGGTCGCGAAGATTCCGTCCGAGATCCCAGGGCTCCTCGCCGCCGGGATCGCCAAGCGGGGCCCGAAGGGGCTCCGGGTCGTCCGCGGGGGCCGGCGCAAGGCCGCCAAGCCGGGCGGGAAGAAGGCGGCGGCGGGCGCGAGGAAGGCGGCGGCGGGCGCGAGGAAGACCGCGGCGCGGCGGAAGACCACCAAACGGAAGCCGATCAAGACGAAGCGCCGCTCCCGGCCGTGAAGCTTCTGCTCGGAAACGAAGCGATCGCCCACGGCGCCATCGCCGGGGGCGTGACCTTTTTCGCCGGATACCCGCTCGCCCAGAGCTCGGAGATCGATGCCGCGCTCATCACGCTGCTCGGCGGGCGGGAGGGTGCGGCCGTCCTGGTCGAGGACACGCCGGCCGCGCTGGGCGCCGTCCTCGGCGCGGGCGCGGGCGGTGGGCTTGGCGCGACCGCCCTGACGGGAGACGTTCTCGGCTCCGCCGAGGAGCTCGTCCGATTCGGCATCGAGTCGAAGCTCCCCGGCCTCATCGCCGTGATCGGCGCCCGTCCGGAATCGTCGCGCGGCGTCGAGCGCGCGGGGCAAACCGAGGTGCGCCGCCTCCGAATCGGTCCCGCCGGAAGCGGGCCCGCACCGGTCTGGGCGCCCGCGTCGGCCCAGGAGTGCTTCACGCTCGCGAGGGCCGCCTCGATCGAGGCGCGGGAACAGTCGACGCCGGCCCTGCTCTACGTGGACGACGTGGTCGCCCACCTTCGCGAGCCGGTGGCCGCCATAGACGACGGGTTGGAGCGCGAGGCCGGCGTGCCGGCGGGACCGGCGGAGCTATACCGTACGCGGGACGCGACCGTTCTCGTCGTCGCCTTCGGCATCGTCGCGCGCGCGGCGCGCACCGCGGTCCGGCTCGCGCGCGAGCAGGGAATCCGCGCGGGGCTCTTCCGGCCGGTTCGCCTCTGGCCGTTTCCCTTCGCGGAGCTCGAGGAGGCGGCCGCGCGGGCGGGTGTGCTCCTCGTCGCCGAGCTGAACGAAGGGCAGCTTCACGAAGCGATTGCGGCGCGCGTGGGGGCGGCCGGGCCGGCCGCGGCGCGCCCGCGGGCAGCGCGCGACCGCCAGACGATCCTGTCCCTCTCCGAGCCGAGCGAGGGAATGCTCCGCCCCGGGCGGATCCTCGATTCGCTCCTGGAAGCCGCTTGAGCGCCACCTGCGCCCCCGCCTGCGGGCTCGACCGGCTCGGCCAGGGACTCGCCGAGGCCTTCGCGCGCCAGGGTGGCGTTCCGGCCAAGCGCTTCGTCGTGACGGGCGGCGGCTGCGCCGCCTTCGTCGCAGGCTGGGTCGAAGGGACGCTCCACCGGGTTCCGCTCGGCCGCTCGCTTCCGTTCGCGCTGGGCCTCGCGCAAGCGCGTCCCGATCGCGAGGTCTTCGTCTTCTTGGGCGACGGCGAGGCGGCGAGCGTCGGCGGCCATCACCTCTTGAACGCGGCGCGCCGCGGAGACCGCGTGCGCGCGCTGGTGGTCAACAATGAAGTGCTCGGAGGGACCGGAGGCTTCCCGTCGCCCACGACGCCGCGGGGCGGCCGGACCGCGATCCAACCGGCCGGGTCCGAGCCGCGGGCCCTGGACGTGGCCGAGCTCGCGCGCGCGGCCGGCGCGGCGTGGGTCGGAAGGGAGACCGTGACGGCGGGCGACGCGCTCGCCGCGTTGCTTCGGGAGTTCGTCGGCGCGCCGCCGTTCGCGCTTCTCGAGGTTCGCGCGCCGTGCTACCCCGCCTACGGGCAGTGGAACGGCTTCGCGACGCCGGAAGCGATGCACGAGGCGCTGGAGCGTCGCGCGCTCCGCGGCGGCAATCGATCCGCGCACGGGCGGGCAGGCGATGTCCCGGTAGAAGCCGGGGCCTTCCACGTCGGAAGACTCTGGCCCGCGGCCCCCGGGGCCACGACATGACCTGGGAGAGCCCGCGCGGCGCGCTGCCGAAGCGAGGAATCTCGATCCGCGTCGCGGGCGATCCCGCGCACGGTCTCCTCTTCGCGGGATATCTTCTGGCGGAGGCGGCGCTTTTGGATCGACGCGCGATCTCGCACTCGCCGACGCTGGGGTCCGCGGCGCGCGGGCCTCTGAGCGGGGGAGCGCTCCGGATCGCCGGCGATCCGGACGAATATCCGCTCGTCGACGCGCCCGAGTGTCTCCTCCTGACCTCGGCGGCGGCGCTCGAGCGCTTCGGGCCCGACCTGGCGCCCGAGGGGCAGCTCCTGGTGGAGGAGTCGCTCCGCGGACAGGCGCCGGCGTTCGCGGTCGCGCTGCCTCTGATCCAGGCCGCGATCGAGTCGGGCGGGACGTCGCTCGTGCTCGATCTCGTCGCGTCGGCGGTCGTGACCGCCACGACGGGCGCGGTGAGCCGGCGCGCGCTCTACGAGGCCGCGGGGAGGCTCCTGCCCGAGCGGGGAAGGCCCGCCGCGTTCGCGGCGCTCGACGCTGGCATGGAGATCGGAAGGAGTCGATTCCGCGTCTAAAGGGGATCGCTCGATTCGCATTCGGAACGGAAAGGAGACCGAAGACGTGGAGGAAACGCTGTTCATGATCAAGCCCGACGCCGTGCGCGCCAAGAAGATCGGCGCGATTCTCGCGGAGGTCGAAAAGGCGGGGTTCGAGATCGCCTCGATGAAGGTGGCCCACCTCACCCCGGAAGACGCCCGCGAGTTTTACGCCGTGCACGAGGGGAAGCCTTTCTTGGATGACCTCGTCGCCTTCATGTCCTCGGGCCCGGCGGTCCCGTGCCGCCTCAGACGGCAGGATGCGATCCGGACCCTCCGCGATCTGATCGGCGCGACCGACCCGAAGGAGGCGAAGCCGGGCACGATCCGGGCGCTCCACGCGGAATCAAAGCAGAATAACGCGGTCCACGCCTCCGACTCTCCGGGCTCGGCCCGGACGGAGATTCAATTCTTCTTCGGGGAGGGCAAGCCAGGCCGCTAAGCTTGGCTCCCATATGCAAATCGATCTCAGGGAGCTGGCCGACGGCCAGTCCCATCTCACTTACGAAATCCAGGCCCCTTCGGTGGGTCTCACGCCCGCGGATCTCACCGTCGAGGGGCCGCTTACCCTGAGGCTATCCCTCGACCGCCGGGGAGACGAAATCTGGATCCGTGGGAAGGTGCAACTCGTTGCGCACGAAGAATGTAGCCGCTGCCTCGTGGAGTTCTCGGAGAGACTCGAGTTGGAGTTCGAGGTCTTCTGTGCTAAGGTCCGGAATCCCAACGTCGCAAGCTCCAGGGCTGCGGATGAGGAGGATGGGGGGGTGCACTTCCACGATGGTCGTGTCCTCATCATCGACGAAGAGATCCGCGAGGCCGTGATCCTCGGCATACCGATGAAGCCACTCTGCAAGGAATCTTGCGCGGGGCTTTGCCCTCGGTGCGGCGAGGATCGCAATCAAGGACCCTGCCGCTGCGCGCGCGCGGCCGCCGGTTGACCCATCACTGAGGGATCGCCCATATGGCCGTACCCAAGAGAAGGCACTCGAGCACCCGAGGCAAGAAGCGTCGCACGCATTGGAAGCTGAGCCTTCCCTCGAGGTCGCTCTGTTCGCACTGCAGCCAGCCCAAGCGCCCGCACCGCGTCTGCGCCCACTGCGGCTACTACGCCGGCGAGGAGATCATCGCTCAGGAGGCAGCGAAGACATCCTAGGACGTCCGCGGAACTGACGATGGGCCGTCCGGTCAAAGGACCTGTCATCGGGGTGGACGCCATGGGGGGCGACCTCGCCCCACGTGTCGTTATCGAGGGGGCGCTGGAAGCGCTCCGCGAGGCGGACTCGGCGTTCGACGTCGCGCTCATCGGTGACGAGGCCGTGATCATCGAGGAGGCGGAACGCCTCGGTGTCCGCGACAAGCTCCCGCGCATCGTCCACGCCGCCGAGCGGGTGGAGATGGCGGAAGCCGCCGCCTCCTCCGTTCGCCGGAAGCGCGATTCCTCGATCAGCGTATCAGCCCGGCTCCAAAAGGAGCATCAGACCGACGCGCTGGTCTCCGCCGGCAACACCGGCGCCGTCGTCGCCGCGGCACTCTTCGAGCTCGGCCGCATCGAGTCGATCCAGCGTCCCGCGATCGCCACGGTGCTCCCCACGCCGCAGGGGAACGTGGTGGTTCTCGACGTGGGCGCCACGTCCGACTGCAAGCCCTACCACCTCTACCAATTCGCGCTCATGGGGAGCATCTACGCCCGCCTCGTGCTCCACGTGGAGCGTCCGCGCGTCGGGCTCCTGAACATCGGCGAGGAGGCGGAAAAGGGGAGCGAGCTCTACTACGAAGCCCACCAGCTTCTCAAGCGGAGCCCGGTCCACTTCGCGGGCAACGTCGAAGGGCGCGACATCATCCTCGGGACCGCGGACGTGGTGGTTTGCGACGGGTTCGTCGGGAACGTCCTGCTCAAGTTCGCCGAGAGCGTGATCCCGAGCATCTCCAGCATGATCAAGGACGAGATCGCGCGCCACCCGCTCAGCATGATGGCCGGTCTTCTGCTCAAGCCGGCGTTCCACCGCCTCCGAAGGCGCCTTGACTACGCCGAAGTGGGCGGCGCCCCGCTGCTCGGGGTCGACGGAACCGCCATCATCGCCCACGGCCGCTCGAACGTCCGCGCGATCAAGAACGCGATCCGCGTGGCCGCGCGTTGCGCCGAGGCCAAGGTGCCGGACTCGATCCGGACCGAGCTGCAGCGCCTGGCGCCGGAGGCCGCGTGATCGCCCCCAATCGAGGCGTTCACATCGTCGGGACCGGCTCGTTCACGCCGGAGCGCGTTCTCACGAACCAGGATCTCGAGAAGATCGTCGACACCTCCGACGAGTGGATCAAATCGCGCACCGGGATCAAGGAGCGGCGGATCGCCGATCCGAAGACGCCCGCGTCCGCCCTGGCCTCCGAGGCCTCCGCGCGCGCGCTCGAGGCGGCGGGCGTGAAGGCGTCGGAGCTCGACCAGATCATCGTCGGCACGGTGACGGGGGATCGCACCTTCCCCTCCACCGGCTGCATCGTGCAGGACCGGCTCGGCGCGAAGAAGGCCTACGCCTTCGACGTCTCCGCCGCCTGCGCGGGATTCCTCTACGGGCTTTCGGTCGGGCGATCGGCGATCGAGTCGGGAGCGGCCGAGACGGTGCTCGTGATCGGCGTCGAAACGCTCTCCAAGATCGTGAACTGGACCGATCGCAACACGTGCGTTCTGTTCGGCGACGCGGCCGGGGCGGTCGTCCTCCGGGCGAACGGGAAGCCTGGCGGAATCCTCGCGACGCGCCTCCACAGCGACGGCGCGCTGGTCCACCTGCTCGAGATGCCGGCCGGCGGCTCGCTCATGCCGCCGTCCCACGAAACGGTCGATCGCCGGCTCCACACGATCCACATGAGCGGGAACGACGTCTTCAAGCACGCGGTGCGCGCGATGGAGTCGGTGGCCCTGGAGGCGCTGGAAGCCGCGGGGCGAAAACCGGAGGAGCTCGACCTCTTGATCCCGCACCAGGCAAATTACCGGATTATCGACGCCACCGCGCGGCGCCTGGGCCTCCCGATGGAGAAGGTCTTCGTGAATCTGGACCGCTATGGGAATACCTCGGCGGCCTCGATCCCCTTGGCGCTTGACGAAGCGAGGCGATCGGGCCGGATCCGTCCGGGCAACCTGATCGAGCTCGTGACCTTCGGCGGCGGCTTCACGTGGGCGGCGGCGGTGATCGAGTGGTAGGCGCCGCGTGCCTCTTCCCGGGGCAGGGATCCCAGAGCGTCGGCATGGGCCGGGCGCTCGCGGAGCGCTATCCCGAGGCTAAGGCCGTCTTCGCGGAGGCGGACAAGGTTCTGGGATTCGCGCTCTCGACGCTCTGCTTCGAGGGGCCCGCCGAGGAGCTCACCCGAACCGAGAACACGCAGCCCGCGCTTCTCGCCACGAGCGTCGCCGCGTTCCGCGTGCTTGAGGCGAGGGGACTCAAGCCCGCGGCCGCGGCGGGCCATAGCGCGGGCGAGTACGCGGCCCACGTCGCGGCCGGGTCGCTCACGCTGGCCGAGGGGCTATCGCTCATCCGGCGGCGCGGCGAGGCGATGGCCGGCGCGGGGAAGGAGCGCCCGGGAACGATGGCGGCGGTGCTGGGGCTCAACGTGGCGCAGATCCAGGATGTGCTCCGGAGGGTGGACGCGCCGCGCGATTTGGCCGCGGCGAACTACAACTCGCCCGGTCAAGTGGTCCTCTCCGGGACGCCCGATGCGGTCGCGCGCGCCTCCGAAGAGGCCCGCCGCGCCGGAGCGAAGAAGGTCGTGCCGCTCCAGGTCTCCGCGGCGTTCCACTCGCCCCTGATGGAGGCGGCGTCGCGCGGGCTCGACGAGGCAATCGCGCGCGCGCCGATCGCGCGCGCGCGGTTCCCCGTCTACGCGAACGTCACCGCCGCCCCGGTCTCGGAGCCCGAGATGATCCGCGACACGCTGCGAAAGCAGCTTCTGAGCCCCGTCCTCTGGGAGCAGACGATGCGGGCGATGCGGGAGGCGGGCATCCGACAGTACGTTGAGGTCGGGAACGGCCGGGTCCTCCGCGGCCTTGTGCGCGGCGTCGACAAGGAGGCGGTGGTCTTCGGATCCGAGGATCCCGAATCGATCGAGGCGGCCGCCGTGGGGATCGCGGAGACCGCGACACGGTGAAGCGGCCGTTCGAGGGGCGAGTCGCCGTCGTGACGGGCGGCGCCAAGGGAATCGGCCTCGCGGTGACGCGCGCGTTCGCCCGAGGCGGCGCGAAGGTCGTGGTCTCCGGGCGGGACCAAGCGGCGCTCGACGAAGCCTGCGCGGAGGTGAAGCGCGACGGCGGCGAGGCGATCGCGACGAAAGCCGACGTCGCTCAGGAAGCCGACGCGAACGCGCTTTGCGCGCGCGCGCTCGAGGCGTTCGGCAAGGCGGACATTCTGATCAACAACGCGGGGGTGACGAAGGACGGGCTCCTCCTCCGGATGAGCGACGCCGATTGGGACCAGGTGCTCGACACGAATTTGAAGGGCGCGTTCCACTGCATCCGCGCCTTCGCGAAGCCGATGGTGAAGCAGCGCTGGGGACGGATCGTGAACGTGAGCTCGGTGATCGGTCTGATCGGAAACGCGGGCCAGGTGAACTACGCGGCCTCGAAGGCGGGCTTGATCGGTCTCACGAAGGCGGTTGCGAAGGAGCTGGCGTCACGCCATATTACGGTCAATGCGGTGGCGCCCGGCTTCATCGAGACGGCGATGACCGGAGCGCTGGATGAGAAGGTCCGTGAAGGACTTAAGGCCCAGATCCCGCTGGGGCGTTTGGGCTCGGCGGACGACGTCGCGCACGCGGTCGCCTTCCTCTGCTCCGAGGAGGCCGGGTACGTCACCGGCCAGGTGCTGACCGTCGACGGCGGGATGGTGATGTGAACACGGAGTGAGAGTCGCAAACTGAAGGAACGAATCTAAAGGGAGGTGAGGAAAGGGATGGCTTCATTCAGCGAAGATCGGGTCAAGCAGATCATCGTGGACCAGCTGGGCGTCGCGACCGAGCAGGTCACGCCGGAGGCGTCATTCATCGACGACCTGGGCGCGGATTCACTCGACACGGTGGAGTTGGTCATGGCCCTCGAGGAGGAATTCGACATCGAAATTCCGGACGAGGATGCCGAGAAGATGACCACCGTCGCCGACGCAATCAAGTATCTCGAAAGCCACGTGCCGAAGAACGCCTAACTCGGCACCGCCGACTCGCCATCGAGTCGGCGAAGGGGAGCAAAAGCCAGCGTTGAGAAGAGGAACCGGAGAAGGGTCATGATGCGAGGAAACGGACAGCCGCGCCGCGTCGTCATCACGGGTATGGGGGTGGTTTCTCCCCTGGGCTCGGACGTCGAGACGTTTTGGAAACGGCTGATCGCAGGGGAGTCCGGGATCGGTCCCGTGACGCGATTCGACACGTCGAAGTACGACACTCGATTCGCGGCCGAGGTGCAGGGGTATCGCACCGAGGAATTCATGGACCGGAAGGAAATCCGCCGGACCGACCTGTTCGTCCAGTACGCGATCGGCGCCGCCGCCCAGGCCGTGAAGCAGGCGGGCGTGTCGCCGCAGAGCGTGGACGTGAACCGCTACGGGGTCATCGTGGGCTCCGGCATCGGCGGGATCGCGACCTTCGAGGATCAGTACCGAACGCTCCTCGAAAAGGGACCCTCGCGCGTGAGCCCCTTCTTCATCCCGATGATGATCTCGGACATGGCCTCCGGCCAGGTGTCGATCCAGTTCGGCGCCAAGGGTCCCAACTACTGCACGGTTTCCGCCTGCTCTTCCGGGGCGCACGCGGTAGGGGACGCGTTCCGAATCATCCAACACAACGAGGCGGACGTGATGATCTCGGGAGGGGCGGAAGCGCCCATCACCCCGGTCTCCTTCGCTGGGTTCTGCTCTATGAAGGCGATGTCCACACGCAACGACGATCCGCAGAGGGCCTCGCGCCCCTTCGACGCCCAGCGAGATGGGTTCGTGATGGGGGAAGGCGCGGGCATCGTGGTGCTCGAAGAGCTCGAGCACGCCAAGAAGCGCGGCGTGAAGATCCTTGCGGAAGTCGTAGGCTATGGCGCGACGGGAGATGCCCATCACATGACGGCGCCCGCCCCCGAGGGTGAGGGTGCGGCGCGTGCCATGCGGGAGGCGATCCGGGATTCGGGGCTACCGCTCGAATCGTTCGGATATATGAACGCCCACGGCACCTCCACGCCGCTCAACGACAAATTCGAAACACAGGCCATCAAGTCGGTATTCGGGGCACAAGCGAAGAAGCTCCCGGTCAGCTCGACGAAGTCGATGACGGGACACCTTCTCGGCGCCGCAGGCGGGCTCGAGACGATCATCTGCGTCCTCGCCCTGGAGCGGCACACGCTTCCCCCGACGATCAATTACAAGACTCCGGATCCCGACTGTGACCTCGATTACGTCCCCAACACTGCACGAGCGGTCGAATTGCAGGCAGCCCTCTCTAACTCACTGGGCTTTGGTGGGCACAACGTCACCCTGGCGTTGTCGAGGTATGTGGCGTAAGGGGATCCCTACGGGGATCCGCACATTATGAAATTGCTCCGAAAGCTGTTCGGTCTGGACCGGCCGGCGGCGCCGGCAACACGGGCGCCCCGGGACCGGGAATTGGATCTCAAAGGTCTCGAACGTCTTCTCAAGTATACGTTCAAGGATCCGGCGTTGGCCCGCATCGCCATGACCCACCGCTCGTATCTCCACGCGAGCCCCGGCCGAAGCGGGGACTCGAACGAGCGCATGGAATTTCTGGGCGACTCGGTCGTCGGCCTCGCCGTGAACGAATTCCTCTACAACAAATTTCCCAAGCTCCGCGAAGGCGAGCTGACCAAGATGAAATCGCTGCTGGTCAGCCGCGTCATCCTGTCGCGGGCAGCGACCGTGATGGGACTCGGAAACTTCGTCCTCCTGAGCGAGGCGGAGAACGAGTCGGGAGGCCGGAACCGCGCCTCGATCCTGGCGGACACGCTGGAAGGAATCATCGGCGCGGTCTACCTGGACGGCGGGCTCGAGCCGGCGCGGAAGCTGACCGAGCGGCTTCTCCTGCGCGAGGTGCACGAGATCCTGAGCGACGCGAATCTTGCGAATTACAAGAGCATGCTCCAGGAATACGTGCAGGGAGAATTCAAGACGCACCCGCAGTACCGCATCTCCAGCGAGAACGGGCCCGATCACCAGAAGCTCTTCGCCGTCGAGGTCGTCGTGAACGGACGGACGCTGGGGCGTGGCCACGGCAGCAACAAGAAAGAGGCGGAGCAGGAGGCGGCGCGCGACGCGCTCCTCCACTTCGAGAAGATGGTCCGCTCCGAGAAGCAGGGCGGTGATGCTGCCGGCGGAGAGCGGCGCAGGCGCCGGCGCGGCGGCCGCGGTCGCCGCTCGCGCGGCGCAGGCGAGGAAATGAGCGCGGGCGGCCAGCAGCGTGGTCACCGGGAAGGGCGCGGGAGCCGCGACAGCGGAGGCCGTGAGAGCGGCGGTGGAGGCCGCGAGAGCGGCGGTGGAGGCCGCGAGAGCGGCGGTGGAGGTCGCGAGAGCGGCGGTGGCGCCCGCGAAGGCAGAGGCCAGGCGGATCGGCGCGATAACCGGAGGGGCCGCGACATCGAGCCCCGCACGGAGCGGGATCGGCCGCAGGCGGTGCAACCCCCTGAAGGGCGGGAACATCCCGAGGGTCGCGACTATCCTGAGGGGCAAGATCGCCCCGAGGCGCGGGAGCATCCTACGGGGCGCGTCGAGCGCGATCGGCAGGAATCCCGCGGAGAGGATGCCGGCGGTCCGAAGGTAGGAGGGTCGCCGTCGGACCAGGAGACTCCCCCGTGGGCCGCGTCACGCTTGCACACAGAGCCGTAGACTGGTAAAATAGACGAGTCGTCTCGAGACGGGGGGAGGAAGGTCCAGATTGGGCCTTCCTTCATTCCTTCTTGCGGAGACGGTTCACGTGACTGACGCACAGGGACGGGGCATCTTCCTAGCTTTACTCATCGGGATTGCGCTTGTTTTCCTCGCGGTAACACCCACGCCCGCTGCCGCGCTCTACTATTCCTTACAAACCCCCATCGCGCTCGAATGCCATCTGCGATCGGAGTTGGCCGAAGCCGCCGGTGATCGCGACGGCGCGATCGCGTGGGCCGAGTCGCTCGCCTCCATAGACCCCGTATCGAGCTTCGCCATGTCCCGCATCGCCATCCTGTACGAGTCGGGCGGCGAGGACGTGACGGCTCTCGAATGGGGGGAGCGCGCTCTCGCGTTGGACAGCTTGAACGCCGACGCCGCGATGCTGGTCGGACGCATGCGGCTCCGCTCCGGGGAGCCGGCCGTCGCGGCGCAGGTGCTGACGCCGCCGCTCCGACAGCTGGGGGCGGTCCCCGAGCTCTATGCGCTGCGCGCGCTGGCGCACCAGCTTGACAAGAATTACGAGGCGGCGCTCGCCGATCTGAAACGAACCGACGTGCTCCTGCCCGATTTCGCGTGGATTGCGACCGGGATCCTCAGCCTCGCGCTCGAGGACGGCCGACTGGAGGAAGCGTATTCGGCCCTCCAGCTGGCCCTGGAGCTGAAGCCTGACGATTCGCGGACCCTCGCGCTGGGCGTCTCCCTCGCCAAGCGAATGGGAAATCCGATCCTCGAGGAGACGCTACTTCGGGAGTGCGCGCTGGCGCACGGCGCGCGCCAGGAGGAGGTTGCCGCGTACGGCGCGTTCCTGATCCGCCACGGGAAGGAGCACGAGTACCGGATGCTTCTCGACTGGGCGGGGGCGCAAGGCTTCCGCGTCGACGAATTGAGGGTCGGAGCGGGCCGGGCGTTGCTGGCCACGGGGAACTATCGGGAAGCCCTCGCCAGCGTGAAGCCCCTCCGGCACGACCTGAGCGCGTTCCCCGTGCGCGCGCGCGCCTACCTCGGGCTGGGCGATGAGCGGAGCGCGCTGAGTGACTACAGGGCCCTGATGTCGAGACGCGGCCTCTCCCGCGAGGAATCGCTGGTCGTCGCCTACCTCGAGATCCGCGTCGGGAACCGGGAGCAGGGGATCAGGACCGTCGAGCAGGTCCGCTCGGCGCCGCTCGACAATGCCCGCCAGGTACTGGCGGCAAGCCTGTGCTACTCTTTGCTCGGTCATCCCGAGGAGGCGGTGTCGCTGATTCGCGACGGCGCGGGCCGGGGGTTGGCGAGCCCGTCCACGTACGAGCAGCTTGGCTCGGCGGCCACGGCGCTTGGAGATAGCCTGCTCGCCCAATGGGCCTGGGAGCGCCTGCGGGACCTCGGGCGGGAGACATCGGAATGCCTGTACTTCTTCGCTTCAGCCGAGCTGGGACAGGGGCACGCCGACCAGGCCGCTCAGTCCCTCCAAAAGTCGATCGACCTCAACCCGAGGAACGGCAGAGCCTTGCTGATGCTGGGCAACATCCGGAAGGGTCGGGGTCAGCTCGAGATGGCGCGAGATACCCTCATCCGCGCCGCCCAGTGTCCCGAAACGTCCGTCGAGGCGAATCGGGCCCTGGCGCGCGTCTGCCACAGCCTCAGGCTGGACTCGGAAGCCCGGGAAGCCGAATCGCGGGCCCGCTCCGGCCGGACCGGCCCGGCCTCAGGTCTCAGCTTCTTCCAGGGCCGGTAACCCAGCCAAATTCAGGAACCTCGATGCTGGGGGTGGTGTATCCATGAACACGGAGAGCGATGTGCCACCCGAACTACTTCGCCTGAAAAAGCTCGATCTTGCCGAGCTGAGCGACGAAGACGTCATGGAGCGTTGCGCGATGGGCTCCGAGGCGGCGTTTCGCGCGCTCGTTCAGCGCTATCGCACACGCATCATGAATCTCGTATGCAGGTTCATCAACGACCGAGACAGGGCGGAGGAGATCAGCCAGGAAGTCTTCCTGCGCGTCTTCCGGAATCGCGAGCGGTATCGGAAGAGCGGGAAGTTCTCCACGTGGATCTTCACGATCGCGGTGAACTTGACCAAGAACGAGATTCGAAGCCGCGTCCGTCACCGCGGCACGTTCAGCCTGGACGCGATGGAAGAGGAGTCCGGCGGACAGGGTGTGAGCTTTCCGGATTCGAAGCCTCTTCCCGATGAAGATCTCAATGCCAACGAAATCGGACGCAAGGTCGCAGAAGCGCTTCACAAGATCCCCGCGCGCTACCGGGAAGCTGTGGTGCTGCGCGACGTCGAGGGGCTCAGCTACGAGGAGGTCGGCCAGATCCTTCGCATCCCCGGCGGTACGGTGCGCTCACGCATCAACCGCGCGCGGCTGATGCTGAAGGAACGGCTCAAACCCTACCTCAGCCTGGAGGATGTATGAACTGCCGGTCCGCCGAACCACTCCTATCCGCCTTCCTCGAGGACGACCTGAGTCAGAAGGAGCGTCGATCGTTGGAGGCCCACATCCTCGCCTGCCGGCGCTGTTCTCTGTCCGTGCGCGAGCTTCGCGCGACGCTCGAGCTGATGCAGAACGTTCCGTACGTGGAGACGAGCCCTCACTTCGAAGAGGATCTCCTCGCCCGGATCCGCTCCGGCGAGGCCATGAGGCCGACCGTCGTGGAGTGGCTCAAGGGGCTCATGGAGCCGGCGCGTCTTCGCCCTCTCTTCCTCGCGGGCGCGGGCGCATGCGCCGTCTGGATCGGTGTGGTGCTCGTGAACCCGAACGGCGTCAACCGGCACACGAACGTAGCGGGCGTGACGGCGCCCTCGCACCTGGCGCCCGGTTCATCCGTTGCGGCCACTCCGTCGCAGGAGCCCTCGAAGGTCGAGGTAGCGTCGCTCGCAGCTCCTTTCGCCGGGACGCAAACGGCCCCGCGTCAGCCCAACGGACGGACGGGGTCTCGCCCGTCGCCCGCTCGCGGGTCGACCCAGTCCGGGGACGCCCTGGATGAGAGCGTCTGGCCGACGCCCGCTTCGAGCCAGGATGCCGCGATTCCGAATCCGGGCTCGCGCTACGACGACCAGTACATCACCGACCAATTCTTCCTCGAGAGGGATCTCGGGGGGTCCAACAACCCGACGATAACACCCGTCTCGGATCGCTCCTCCGATGACGTGTACATCACCTTCTAGGGGCGTCCCCCCCGCCGTTCGCGCCGGCGCGGAGCGCCGTCTACGCATGACGGCCTTCCTCGCGGGCGCGTTCGCGCTCCTGTTCGCGGCCACCCTCTTCGCACCCGGAGTCCGCGCCGCGCCCAGGCCGCTCCGCTCCGATGACGGCTCGCTCCTGGGCGTCGTCGACTCGGTTCACACGAGCATCCTCACGGTCGTCGGCTACCCGCCCTCGGAGGCGTCGCCGCGTCCTGGGGCGAAGCGTCGGCGGCTCATCGGGACCGCCATTGCGCTCTCGGACCGGAGCATTCTCACGTCCGCGAGCATCGCGATCCCCGGCGGCAGCGTTCGCGTGCTGCTGAAAGGGGGCATCGAGCGGCCGGCGGTGCTCTTGGGCATCGACCGCGCCTCGAACATCGCGCTCTTCCAGGTCGAAGGCGCCACCCTCCGCCCCCTCGCGCCCGCGCCGCCCCAGTCGCTCGCCATCGGGGCATGGGTCGCGGTGATCTCGAACGTCGCGGTCACGCGCCCACAGGCGGCCCTGGGCCAGATCGTCGGGCGCGGCGAGCGCATGGATTACGCGCGCTCGGGAGAGATTCTCGAGATCGACGCGCCCAGTTACCCGGGCTCGACCGGCGGCGCCGTGCTCAACGAGGAGGGCGACTGGGTCGCCGTCGTCGTCGGGCGCGCGGTGCCGAGCCCCTCGGACGAGACCTCGCGCGTCGGGCTGAATCGCGGGGACGATCCGGTCCCCGATCCGAGCAGCGTGCTGATCGCGCTGCCCGTGGATCAGGTCGCTTGGATGACGAAGGAGCTCGAGACCTACGGCAGCGTGCGACGCGGCTACCTCGGGGTGCAGCTCCGGCGCGCGACCGGTGCGGCGTCCGACTCGCTCGGCGTGCTGATCGCGGGCGTGGTTCCGGGCAGCCCCGCCGACTCGGCCGGAATCCGGGCGGGGGACCGCGTTCTGGCCATCGAGGGCGAAGAGGCCCACACGGCCGACGCGCTCACGACGAAGGTTCGCGCGATTCGCCCCGGAGACCAGATCGAGCTGACCGTGCTCCGAGGGACCGAGATATTTCCGCTCCACGTCATCGTGGGAGCGGCATTCGTCCAACCCCCCGTCGGCCCCCGTCCCACCGTCTCGCCGGACGTCGGCCGGATGAAGCAGGAGATTCAACGCCTCGAGCAGGAGAAGCAGCGGCTCGAGGAGCAGATCCGCGGGCTCGAGGGCGCTCCCCAGCGCTAGCCCCGCCGCGCGGCCTGTGGTAGCCTGCGCGCCACCGATGATCCGCGTGCGCGTGCAGGGCGTTCCCCACGTCACCCAGATCCGCGTCCGTCGCGGCCTCCTGCGGCGAGCCGGCGCCCTTCTACGCGAGCTCCATGCCGGCGGAACCGCCGCGCTCGTCACCGACCGCACGGTCGGCCGGCTCTATGCCGCGCGCGTCGCGGCGAGCTTGGAGCGGGCCGGCTTTCGCGTCGTTCGCACGGTCCTTCCCGACGGGGAGCGCTCCAAGTCGATCGACTCGTTCCGCGCGCTCTGCGGGCGGTGGTCCGAGGATGGCGTCGGCCGCGACGCGATCGTCGTCGCGCTCGGCGGGGGCGTCGTCTCGGACGTGGCGGGCTTCGCCGCGTCGACATTCGCGCGCGGGCTCGCGTGGGCGGCCCTGCCGACCACGATCCTCGCCCAGGCGGACGCGTCGATCGGCGGAAAGGTCGGGGTCAACCTCCCCCGAGGGAAGAATCTGGTGGGCGCGTTCCACCATCCCACGGTCGTCTTGGCCGACACGGAGACGCTCCGGACGCTCACCCCGCGGGCCTATCGCGCCGGGCTCGCCGAGGTGTTGAAGATCGGCGTGATCCGCCGGCCCGAGATCGTGTCGCGCCTCTACCGCCTCACGGCGCGCGGAGGGTGGGGCGAACCCCGCGTGCTCGAGCCGCTGATCCGGATGGCTGCCGCCGAGAAGGCCCGATTGGTCTCGAAGGACGAGCGAGACCGCGGCGTCCGGCTAGCGCTCAACTTCGGCCACACGGTGGGGCACGCTCTCGAAGCGGCCTACGGATACCGACGCTATTTCCATGGAGAGGCCGTCGCCCTGGGAATCGTCGCCGCGCTCCGTCTGAGCGTGCTCGAGGTCGGGCTGGACCCCATCGTAGCGATCGAGATCGAATCGATCTTGCGGCAGCTGGGGCTGCCGACCCGGCTCGACCGGCGCCCCGGAATCCGCTTCTGGAATGCGCTCGATCGGGACAAGAAGCGTGGACGGGCGGGCGTTCGGATGATATTGTGCCCGGCGATCGGCAAATCTAAAGTCTTTGAACTGTCGTCGCTTACCGCCCTTCGGCGCGTCGTTCTGGGTCTGGTCCGTCCCGCCTAGGAGGGTCCTATGAGGAACGACACGCGCCAGGAGGCGATCCTGCCGCTGGAAGAAATTGTCGCGAGGGATCCTGCCACGGCGCTCTACCTACAGCTTGCCGAGCGACTGATGGAGCGGGGACGCCTGGATGAGGCGATCCAGCTCTGCGAGGACCGGCGCACCCGCCCGGGGAACGGCGTCGGGGACCGCATCGTTCTCGGCCGCGCTTACCTCGCGGACGGCCGGTTGAACGAGGCCCGATCCGAGTTCGAGGCGGCGCTCAAGCTGGATCGCGAGAACGTGGTCGCGCTCAAGGCGCTCGCGGGGATCCTCTCCCACTCGGGCGACCACGATCAGGCCACGGGCTACTACCGCGCTGTCTGCCGCATCGATCCCGGCGATCTCGAGTCCCAGACCGCGGTGCACCAGATCACCTCGGGCGAGTTTCCCGAGGCGCGGCCCGCCGACGTCATCGTCGGGCAGGGCGATCTCTCCTGGCAGCCGGTCCGGCTTCCCCGCGAGGAGGAGCACCTGCCCGAGCTGGCGCTCGGCCTTCGCACGATCGAGACGTTCGATCCGGGCCCGGCGCCGTCGCCGTATACGGCGGTGACTCAGGATTTCCAGGTTATTCCGATCGAGCGGCTGGGGCGGATGGAGCGGGAGGCCGCCGCGCCGCCCGCGCCACCGGAAGCGGCAGCGTCCGCCCCGCCCGCGGCCGACGCCCCGCCCGGCGATGCCGTCGCGGCCCCGGAAGCCGAGCCCGCGCAGGCCGGGCCTCCGAGCCAGGCCATGGAGCCTTCCGTGCCGTCTCCCAACCCGGCGCCGAAGCCGTCGGGCCCGATGATCGAAGGGAACAAATCGGCGTTCCAGGAGTGGCTCGACCGCCTGGGCGGCAAGAGAAGCTGATGGCCCGCGACGTCTGGGTGCTTCACGGACCGAACCTGGGTCTCCTCGGCCGCCGGGAGCCCCGTCTCTACGGCAAGGAGACGCTCGAATCGATCGACAGGCGTCTCGTGAAGCTGGGCGAGGCCCTCGGCCTCCGGGTCGCATCGTTCCAGACGAATCACGAGGGCGCGCTCATCGATCGGCTCACGATGGCCATGGACGAAGTCGACGGCTGCCTTCTCAATCCCGCCGCCTTCAGCCATACGAGCCTCGCGCTGGCGGATACGCTGCGATCGATGACGATCCCGGTCGTGGAAGTCCACATGACCAACCTCTACGCGCGCGAGCGGGAACGCCAGGAGAGCGTGACGGGGAGCGCCGCGACGGGCGTGATCATGGGATTCGGCCCCGCGAGCTACGAGCTCGGTCTCCACGCGCTCGCCGCGATGGTCGGGGGCGCGCGCGGCCAGGGCAAGCGTCGATGAATCTCCGGCGCACGATCCAGGAATTGGTCCAGATCATGCGCGAGGAGGATCTCGCCGAGATCGAGGTGAGAAAGCTGTTTTCCGCGGTTCGCGTCCGCCGCCCGGGCGGCGAGGCGGTCCACGCATCGGCGCCGGCCGCTGCCGCGGCCGTCGCCGCATCGGACGACCACAAGGCCGCGAGCGCCGCCGCGGATCTGGTGCCGATCAAGTCCCCGATGGTCGGGACGTTCTACCGCTCGCCGGCGCCGGATGCCGACCCGTACGTCGAGGAGAACAGCACGATCGACGTCGGACAAACGGTTTGCATTGTCGAGGCGATGAAGCTGATGAACGAGATCGAGTCGGACGTGAAGGGTCGGATCACCAGCATCCTCGTCGAAAACGCCCAGCCCGTCGAATACGGGCAGGTTCTGTTCCTGGTTGAAGCCGACAGCGCCGCGTAGCCAGCGTCGCGGGGGAATCGAATGAACGTAAAACGCGTCCTGCAGAAAATGGTGGAGCTTAAAGCCTCGGACCTGCACCTGAAGGTCGGCACCAAGCCGACCGCCCGCGTGAACGGGGAGCTCGTCGCGATCGAGGAGCCGGCGCCCACGCAGCAGGACCTCGAGGCGATCGTGGACCAGATCCTGACGCCGAAGCAGAAGAAGGTGTTCGAGGATACGAAGGAGGTCGATTTCGCGTTCGGCGTGACCGGGCTGGCCCGGTTCCGTACGAACTTCTTCCAGCAGCGCGGCACCTTCGCGATGGTCTTCCGCCAGGTTCCGGCCACGATCCCTGCGTTCGAGGAGCTGAACCTTCCCCCGGTGATCGAGGAGCTGGCCAGCCGCCAGCGCGGGCTCATCCTCGTCTGCGGCACCGTCGGCAGTGGGAAGTCGACCACACTCGCCGCCATGATCGACTCGCTGAACCGGCGCGAAGCGAAGAACGTCATCACGATCGAGGATCCGGTCGAGTTCCTCTTCCGCGACAAGAAGAGCACGATCTCGCAGCGGGAGGTCGGCCTCGACACCGCCAGCTTCTCCGAAGGGCTGAAGCACGTCCTCCGCCAGGACCCCGACGTGATCCTGATCGGGGAAATCCGCGATCCCGACACGATGCGCACCGCGCTCATGGCGGCCGATACGGGGCATCTCGTCCTCTCCACGCTCCACACCGTGGACGCGCCCCAGACCATCAACCGGATCATCTCCTTCTTCCCGCCGCACGAGCATGACGAGATCCGGTTCATGCTCGCCGCGACGCTCCAGGCGGTCGTGGCCCTGCGGCTGATTCCGCGCTCGGATCAGCCGGGGCGGGTTCCGGCGGTGGAGGTGATGATGGTCACCGCCACGATCCGGGAGTACCTCCAGGACCGCGACAAGATCTCCCTCATCCAGGGCGTGATCTCCGAGGGCGTTTCCCAGTACGGGATGCAGACCTTCGACCAGTCGATCATGAAGGCCTACACGGATGAGAAGATCAGTCTCGAGAACGCTCTCCGCTTCTGCTCCAACCCGACCGAGTTCGAGCTTCGGGTGAAGGGAATTCACTCCACGTCCGACGAGTCCTGGAAGAGCTTCGAGCGGCAGAAACAGGAAACGACGTAGCGGGCATGTTCCGGAAGATTCTGGTCGCGAATCGCGGCGAGATCGCGCTCCGGATCATCCGGGCCGCCCGCGAGCTCGGGATCGAGACGGTCGCCGTGTTCTCGGAGGCCGATCGCGACTCCCTCCACGTGCGCCTCGCCGACGAGGCGGTCTGCATCGGGCCGCCCCCGTCGTCGGCGAGCTACCTCCACATCCCGCGGATCATCAGCGCGGCCGAGGTGACGGCCGCCGAGGCGATCCACCCAGGCTACGGGTTCCTCTCCGAGAACGCCCACTTCGCCGAGGTGTGCGAGTCGTGCCACATCCGATTCATCGGTCCCACCTCCGAGATGATCCGCGCGATGGGGGACAAAGCGGTCGCCAGGAAAACCGTGGCCTTAGCCGGCGTCCCCGTCACCCCCGGGAGCGAAGGGATCCTCTCCTCGGCGGATGACGCCGTCGCCGTCGCCCAGAAGCTCGGCTTCCCCGTGATCATCAAGGCCTCCGCGGGCGGCGGCGGGAAGGGGATGCGCATCGCCACCGATGAGGCATCGCTCCGAAACGGGGTTCTCACCGCGCAGGCCGAAGCGGAGGCGAATTTCGGCTCGGGCGAGGTCTACCTCGAGCGGTACATCGAGCGCCCTCGCCACATCGAGTTCCAGATCTTCGGCGACCGGCAGGGGAACGTGGTTCACCTGGGCGAGCGCGAGTGCTCGATCCAGCGGCGCCACCAGAAGCTGATCGAGGAGTCGCCGAGCGTGGCGCTCACCCCGGAGCTCCGGAAGCGGATGGGGGCCGCCGCGATCAAAGGGGCGCGCGCGATCCGGTACGAAGGCGCCGGCACGATCGAGTTCCTCCTGGGACCGACGGGCGAGTTCTATTTCATGGAGATGAACACGCGGATCCAGGTGGAGCATCCGGTCACCGAGGAAGTGACGCGCCTGGATCTGATCAAAGCCCAGATCGCCGTTGCCGCCGGAGAGCCGCTCCCCTGGAAGCAGGAGGAGATAAAGATCGACGGCCACGCGATCGAGTGCCGCATCAACGCGGAGCGCCCCGAGCAGAACTTCCAGCCGTCGCCGGGCACCGTCCGATATTTCCACGGCCCCGGCGGACCCGGCGTTCGGGTCGACAGCCACCTCTACTCGGGGTACGTCGTTCCCTCGTACTACGACTCGATGGTCGCGAAGATCATCTGTTGGGGTCGCGATCGCGACGAGGCGCTCGCCCGGATGCGCCGCGCGCTCCAGGAGACGGTCGTCGAAGGGATCGACACGACCCTCTCGTTCCACCTCCAGATCCTGGCCGACGAGAAGTTCCGCCGGGGCGAAATCCACACAGGCTACCTGGACGAGTTCTTCGCGGCCCGGAAGCAGGCCGCGTGAGGCGCGGCGCCGCGACGCCTTGAACCGGATCGATCTCTACTTCACCCCGCCGGAAGCCGAGCGCGCGTCGATCGACGGGCGTCAGATCGTCATCATCGATGTACTCCGGAGCTGCACGTCGATCGCGGTCGCCCTCTCGAACGGCGCTTCCAGGGTCATTCCGGTGGAGTCGGTGGAGGAGGCGGCCCGGCTCGCCTCGTCCCTGGGCGCCACGTCCCCCCTCCTCTGCGGCGAGCGGGACGGGCGAAAGGTGAGCGGCTTCGATCTCGGGAACTCGCCCCGCGAGTACGCGCGGGAGCGCGTCGAGGGAGCCACGTTGATCTTCGCGTCGACCAACGCGAGCTCGCTGATGGCCGGCCTCCTGGAAGGGCGGGAGCAGTTGCTCCTCGCCTACGTCAACGTCGGCGCCGTGGCGGACGCGGTGCGCCGTCGCGGCGAGGACCTGGTCGTCGTCTGCGCAGGGAAGACCAACCGCTTCGCGCTGGAGGATGCAGCCTGCGCCGGCGCGCTGATCCGACGGTTGGAGGCCGCGGGAGAGGCCGTCGCCTTGAACGACGCCGCCGAGACGGCGCGGGAGTACGACCGCGCGCACGGCCACGACCCGGAGGGGATTCTGAGCCGCAGCGAGCACGGGCGAGATCTGATCGAGATGGGGTTCGGGGACGATCTACCCGTCTGCGCCAGGATCGACAGCGTGCCGGTCGTTCCCCACCTTCGCGAGGGGCGGATCACCGCCCTGTCATCCGCCCCGTCTCGCCCTTCGTAAAAGCTCCACCGCCAGCGCGCCGAAGAAGAAGTTGCCGATCCATGCCGCAACGACCGGCGGGAGCTGCCCGTTGTGGCCCAGCGCCTGCCCCAATCGGATGAAGGCGTAGTAGACGAAGCTGATGAAGACCGAGAGCCCGAAGCTCACGGCCAGCCCGCCGCGGCGCACGCGGAGCGCCAGCGCGGTTCCGATCACGACCACGATCAGGTTCGTCAGCGGGAACGCCACCTTGAGGTAGAGCTCGACCAGGTACTTCTGCACCCGGCTCCCGCTCTGCTTCAACCTCGCGATGTAATCGCGCAGCTCCCAGTACGAGAGGGCCCGCGGATCCTCCTCGGCCTTCGCGAAATCGTCCGGGGTCTCGAGGAGGCCGGGGATCACGAGCTCGTTGAATTGGGCCGCGTGCTCTCCCTCACGGTCGAAGCGGCGCACGAAGCCGCGCCGGAAGACCCATCGCCCGTTCTCCCATCGCGCCGTCTCGGCGTCGATCCGCCCCGTCAACGTGTGCTGGCTGATCTCCTGGATGACGACCTCGCGCATCTCCATCGTGGGGATGGCGTACGTCTTGATGAGGAACGTGCGCCCCTCCCGCCCCAGGTAGGCCAGATTGGTGCGGACCGTGGCCCCTTCGGGGCTCTGCTTCTTGATATTCACGCGGTAGATCTGGAGCTTGCGCGCGTTCAGGTGCGGGAGGGCGACCTCGTTCGTGAGGAAGACGAGCGTGCTCACGGCCAGGGCGAGCGCCCAGAGGGGGAGCGCGATCCTTCCGATGCCGATCCCCGCGGCCTGCATCGCGGTCAGCTCGTTGTGGCGGCCGATCTGTCCCAGCGCCACGAGGCAGGAGAGGAGCATCGCCATCGGAAGGACCTGGATGATGATGCCGGGAACGGAGACGGCGTAGTACGTCGCCACGAGATGCACCGGCACCCGGTTGTCGAGGTAGGTGTCGAGCTTCTCGAACACGTCGATGATGATGAAGACCGAGACGAAGAAGACGAGCGCGGCGAGGAGGGAGATGAGCTGCTCGCGAAGGAGGTAGCGGTCCAGAATCCTCACGAAGGGACGGCCCGCCGCGGGCGCGGCTTTCGCCGCGGCCGGCGGATGATCTCCGCCGCCTGGAGCGTGAGCAGGATGCCGATGGCCCCGATCACGAGATTCGGCGTCCACATGGCGACCCACGGCGCGAGGAGGCGCCGATCGGCCAGCTCCTCGCCTCCCGCGAGGCAGAGGTAGTAGAAGATGAAGAAGAGGATCGAGAGAAACGCCACGGAGATTCCGCTTTTTCGCGCGCGGATTCCGAGCGGGGCGCCGACGAGCACGAAGACCACGCAGGCGGCCGGAATCGAGAACTTCTTCTGAACCTCGACCTCGAGGCTCTGGGCGCGGCGCTCCAGCGCGTCCACCTCCAGCTGGCGCATCTGGATGATGTCCGCCGTGACCGGAGAGACGAACCGCGATGGGCTCAGCGGTCCGGGCGCGCTCTCGCGGACGTCCACGGAGGAGAACGCCCGGAGCGCGTTCCGGAGCCACGCCCGGATGCCGCTGGGGGCGCGGTGGGGGACGACCGCATTCACGAACGAGTCGTAATCCTTGAATCCGGCCGCGTGCAGGACCTCGTCGCGGCGCCTCGCCGCGTCGCCCAAGTCCTGCCGGAGCTTGTGGATATGGTCCTCCATCATCCCCAGGCTCATCTCCCGGTCGCCCCGGGTCTCCCGGTCCCGCCGCTCCAGATCCCCCCCATCTGTCCGAATATTAATGACATGCGTCTTGAACATGAGGCGGCGGTAGGTCCGCTCCGCGTCGTTCGGGGGGACTTCGTGGATCTCGCCGTCGTGGAGCTCCAGCGACATCACCCGGCCGTCGGGCGAGTTGTGGATGACGCCCCAGTCGGCGAGAATTGTGGTCGGCCGGGCGCCCGAATTGAGCTGGTAGATCTTGACGCCGCGGATCTCGTTGGTCCGGTCGTTCACCTTCTCGACGAAGATGCTGTAGCCGACGAATCCGTCGATGAAAACGCCCTCCGTGATCTGCGCCGTGGGGCGCTTTCGTCCGACGTCGGCCATCAGGTTCGCGAGCGCGTGGTTCGACTCGGGGAGGACGTGGTTGTTGAAGAGGACGAGGAGACCGGCCAGGACGCTGGCCGCCAGGAGCGGGGCCCCGACGATGCGGAGCAGGTTGACCCCGTTTGCCCGCATGGCCGCGATCTCATTATCTTGGGAGAGCCTGCCGAACGTGGCCAGGCTGGCGATCAGGACCGAGCAGGGAAACGCCAGAGCGACCATGTAGCCGAGCGAGAGGACGAACATCTCCAGGACGATGCCCGCGCTCACCCCTTTTCCGATCGCCAGGTCGACCAGATCGAACAGGAAGTCCAGGCTGAGCAGGAAAATAACGATGCTGAACCCGATGAGGAACGGGAAGACGTGTTCTCGGAGAACGTAGCGTTCGAGTATTCTCATGCGCTCTGAGCGGCGGGCCCGCCCAAAGGGCACGCGCGCCGCCAGTATAGGGAGCGGAACGGCCCTGGAGCAAACTTTCCCGGGGGTCCCCAACCCGAGGTCTGAAAACCGGTTGGCCGTCGAACCACAACGCGTCCACGGGGTTCAAGTAGAGGCGGCCCCTTTCCCAGATCGGGCCTCCCCGGGGACTCAGCCACCAGCCATGGGATCATGCGCCAACGCCTGAGGCTTTGCCTCCTCATCCTGCTTTGCCTCGGCTCCCAAATCTGGGGCGCCGCGGAGGCCGCGCCAATGCGCTTCCGCGCCATGCCGGATCCCACCGCACAGCTGACCTCCATTCCGTCGGATGACGCGTCAAGCAGCCTGCCTCCGGGCTGGGGGTTCCACCCCATCAGTCCCACCGGTATGTACCCCACCGGGCAGGGCGACATCGACGTTTCGATCAACCCGGTAACCGGGAAGATTCTCGAGAGCTACCGCGAGGGCGACGTCGAGGTTCGCGAGCCGCTCGTCATCACTTCGGAGGAGTACAACCAGATCCTCTCCGGGCGGACCGTGCGCCGGCTCTGGAACGACAAGACCCGCCAGACCCGCTCCGTGGCGCGCGGGCAAGGGCGCGGCGGCAGCCTCTTCCGGGTCGAGCTCCCGGTCCAATTCCCCAAGCTGATCCGCTCGATTGTCGGCGACGGGGCCCCCAACATCGAAGTGTCGGGCAGCGAGTCGATCACCTTGAGCGGGACGAGCGACTGGGTCCCGGGCCACGCCGTCCAGACCGAGCGCAAGAAGCAGAGCGGGTTTCCGAGCCTCGAGATGAAGCAGGAGCTGAACGTGAACCTGACCGGCTCCATCGGGGACAAGATCAAGGTCGACGTCGACCAATCGAGCAACGTCCAGACCTCGGTCGACAACAAGGTGAAGCTCCGCTACGAGGGCGACGAGAACGACATGGTCCGGTCGGTCGAGCTGGGCAACACGAACCTCTCGGTCGAGGGGGCGTCGTTTCGCCAGGAGGGTCTGTTCGGCGTCAAGACGGTGATGAAGATGGGCAACGTGGACCTGACGACGATCGCGAGCAAGCAGCAAGGGAAAACCGAGACGGCGCGATTCACGCCGTCCGGTGACAGCAAGAAAGTGCAGATCCGGGACCTCGATTATATCCACCGGACCTACTTCCTGATCGCCGACAAGCCGGTCAAGATCGCCCCCGGGAGCATCAGGCTCTACAAGGACGATTACGTCAACACGCCGGGCGAGCCCGAGGGGCTCGCGCGCCTGGACCCCACGGCGACCCCCGACAGCGCCTCGAATCCCGAGATCCCCGGACACTTCACGCTGCTCTCGCCGGATGACGCTTATACCGTCGAGTACCCATGGGTCCTCCCAAGCGGCGCGCGGGTTGGGTTCGCGATTCCGGTGATTCATCTGAAATTCCAGCTCGGCTTGACCGAGGTGCTCGCGGTGGCGTACTCGGACGAGTCGAGCGGGACACCGGTCTCGGTCGGCACGACCACCACGGCGGAGTACAGCTCCGAGGACCTGGCGCACAGAAAAGGCCCCAACCAGCTCCTGCTCAAGATGCTGAAGCCGCGATTCGACGATCTCCAGGACGACTCCACCGGTTACGTCGCCAAGACCCCGTGGTATCCCGCGCTCCGCTACGAGCTACGGAACTATTACGACCTGGGCGGACGGGACATCTCGCTCTCGACCATGAACCTGACGATCCGCCGGCTCCAGTCGGGCCTGGCGACCGATCCCGAAACGGCGACCGACCCGCGTACCCAAGCGGATGTGAAGCTGATCGAGGTCCTCGGGCTCGACCAGCGGGGCAAGGCCGGATCCTCGAATCCGGACCTGCCGGACGGCCGGGTCGACGACCAGTTCATCGACCCTGCCAACGGGATCATCTTCTTCCCCGACCTTCACCCGTTCGCGCCGGATTCGTCCCCTCCGGATTCGACGGTCCCGTGCGGGTCCGGCTATGGGGGATTCAACTGCCTCGACAACTTCAACCGGAACTTCCTCGCCGGGGCAACGGCGAATCGGAAGGTCTACTACACGAAGAATCCCGATGCGTTCCAGGACACGCGCTACTACATCGAGGCCGAATACAAGAGCAGCCAGCAGGGCTTCTTCCTGGGGCGCTTCGACATTCTCGAGAACTCCGAGCAGGTGAAGGTCGACGGAATCCCCAAGGTCCGGGGCACGGACTACAGCATCGATTACCAGACCGGGCAGCTCACTTTCATCTCTCCTCCCAAGCCCGACCAGACGATTACCGTCGACTTCTCCTTCTCCCCGGGGTTCGGCACGACGCAGCTCACGCTTCTCGGCGCTTCGGCCTCGTACGTCCCGGGGCCGAACCTTAGCGTCACCTCGAGCGTCCTCTTCGACAGCCGCGGCGCTCAGGAGAAGAATCCCAAGCTGGGGGAAGAGCCGGCGAAGTCGATCATCGGTGACCTCTCCTCGGTCGTCACCTTCAAGCCCGTCTGGATGACCGCGCTGGCCAACGCCATCCCGGGCGTCCGGACCACGACCCCATCGACGCTCAACATCCAGGGACACGCGGCCATGAGCGTTCCCAACCCGAACACGGCGGGCGAGGCCTACGTCGACGACATGGAGGGGAACCGCGAGTCGAACACGGCCTCCATCTCCCGCACGCAGTGGTTCTGGTCGAGCACGCCGCTCGACGCGACCGGGCAGCCCCTGTTCGCGAACGACGTCTCCCAGCACGCGCGGATCGCCTGGTATAACCCCCCGAGCACGCTCACGGACAACAATCCGAGCAAGATCAAGGAGCGCGACTTGAAGCCGGTCCTCAAGAACGAGGAAGGGGGAGACGCCATCCACCACGTGCTCGAGATGACGGTCACGCCGCCCACGAATCAGACCGGCGTCACCTCCACGAACTGGACCGGCATCACCCAGTCGCTGGGCGCCGTGGGGCAGGACTTCTCGAAGCTCCGATACGTCGAGATCTGGATCAACGATTTCACGCCCGTCCACGACACGACCCAGGCCAAGCTCCACATCGACTTCGGCCGGGTGAGCGAGGACGCTTTCTGGGAGCCCAACAAGGGGCCGGACGGGGTGATCGAGACGGAGGACAAGAACGGGGATGGAAAGCTCGACCGATCCCCGACGGACGAGGACACCGGGATCGACGGCGTGCCCGACGAATTGGAAACGGGCCCGAACGGAACGGACCATTGGGACCCGGTCACGAATAAGGACCCCAACGGGGACGACTACGCCTACAGCCTCGATCGCCCGGACGACTACAGCCGGATCAACTACACCGAGAAGAGCAGCGTGAACGACCCAAATGGCCGCCCGGACACCGAGGACCTGAACCACGACGGGTTCGGGGACTTCGGGAACGACTACTTCGAGGCGACGCTCGACCTCGCCGATACCGCGTACGTGGCGATCGATGTGCCCAAGGACTACGCGAACGACCCCAAGGTCATCGGGACGATCAAGCCGTACAACGGATGGCGTCTCTTCCGGATTCCCCTGTCGGCCGTGGCATTCAACCGGGTCGGCTCGCCGAGCTGGGGAAGCATTCAGCACCTTCGGCTTTGGGTCGACGGCCTGCGAGCCACTCCCTTCAAGCTGCAGGTGGGCGGGATCGAGCTGGTGGGGAATCGATGGCTCGTCCAGGCGATCTCCCCCGATGCGGCATCGCGCGGCGTCGAGCTGGGGGTCGGGGTGAGGAACAACAAGGACGACGCCGACCTCTACCAATCTCCCTACCAGGTCGGGAACGCGGTCGGCGGGACCGCCCAGAGGCGGGAGCAGTCGATGGCGCTCCGCTACGCGGGCCTCGCGGCCGGCGACACGGTGCTGGCGTTCAAGACCTCGAGCCAGGACCGGAGTGGGCTGGGCTGGACGCAGTACAGCCAGATTCGTTTCTGGGTGCACGGGGAGACGGGCGTGGAAGCTCAGAATCTCCGGGCCGTGGCCCGCTTCGGCGCGGATACGGTGAATTACTACGAGTACTCGGTGCCGGTGCACAGCGGGTGGCAGAACGTGATCATCCCGATGGAGCGCCTCTCGGGGCTGAAGGAAGCCGGCCGGGCGCAGGTCAAGGTTGACTCCCTCACCGCGGCCTCGACCGGCGAGTTCTACACGGTCGTCGGCAACCCGAGCTTCACTCGGATCTACCGCACCAGCTTCGGCGTGGACAGGCACGGCGGAACGGGAACCGAGCAGGGGGAGGTCTGGGTCAACGACCTGCGGCTCTCGGGCGTTCATCGCGACCGGGGGACCAGGGGCGACGTGACGGTCCAGGCGAATTTCGCCGACGTCCTCGCCATGAACATCACGCACGAGAGCCAGGATGAGAATTTCTTCCGGGTCGGCTCGGGCGCCAATCAGGGCTCCGGCTTGAATCATGTGGCCACCGGGTTCTCGACGACCCTCCAGGTGGACCGCCTCATGCCCACGTCGGGGCTCCAGCTGCCGCTGCGTTTCTCGGTCCAGCAGGCGAGCGACGTGCCCAAGTTCCGAACAGGCTCCGACGTCATTCTGAGCGGGTCCCGGTCGGACCTCGAGACGCGGCAACAGAACCAGCAGTCGGTCGATCTTTCCTATCACCGCTCGGGATCCCGAAAGGGCCTCGCGCGGTTCACGATCGACGCCTTGAGCGGCGGGATGGGATTCACGCGCCGGAACAGCGTCAACCCGACCTCGAAGGATTCCTCATGGGCCTTCAACGCGTCCACGGGCTACGACCTTCCGGTCGGCGGCGGCGGCTTCAGCCTGGGGTCGAAGCTGAAGGTGAACCTTCTGCCGGACGTGGTCGGATTCTCCACGGCGTGGCAATCGACCCGGGACGTCTCCTACGGCCGCTCGCTCGAAGATCAGACCGACTCGACGGGCGCGCCGGTGGACTCCACGTTCCTTCGCTCGGACGTCAAGGTGAGGCAGCTCACCCTGGGCAGCACCTCCTCGTGGACGCCGCTCAGCTCGATCCGCTTCCGATACAGCATCACCTCGATCCGCAACATGCTCCTCCACGACGTGGGCCCCTTCGGCGTCAACAAAGGCACCGAGATCGATCAGAGGCGCGGCATGGAGCTCAATTACACGCCGCGGTGGCTCGCGATCCTTTCGCCCAACATGAGCCTGAGCGGCCGCTATCACGAGTCGTCCCGGCCCGAGCTTCGGATTCTCTCGGACGACCCCGCCGGCCTGAAGAGCATCGACAACGGAGGGACGGCGCGGGTCACCGCGATCCTGCCGATCGGACGATTCGGGCAGAAGATGAGCTCGAAGCCCGGTACCAAGGGCGGTGCCTACGCGTTGAGCCCGCTTCGATTGATCTTCTCCCGGCTCCAGGACATTCAGGGCACGTTCAGCTTCGAGCGCGGGAGCGTGATCACGCGCGTGGCCGGGGATGCCGGGTTCCCGTTCGAGACCGGATTCACCGGGGCCCTGTCTCCCCGCCTCGCGGCGCTCAACAACTCGGTCTTCTCCTCGAATCGGGCGTACACCACCGGGGCGAACACCACGATCCGTCCCACGTCGAACATCACGGTCGACGCGCGCGCCGATCACCGCCTCACCTTCACGGACGGAAACCTGGGCGGCGCGCGGCGCCAGCTCCAGCTCACGCTCCCCGATCTGAAGGCGCGATGGCTCGATCTGAACCGCCTCCTCGGCCTCTCGGGCTCGATCAACTCGATGTCGCTCAATTCCGGATACAACCTCCGGAGGGAGGAGATCGGCCCCCAGGACGGACCCCTGGATCAACGGGTCAACACGACGACCTGGCAGCCCCTCATCGGCTGGGATCTGGCCTGGCGGAACGGCCTCCGCGCCAACATCAGCACGGCGGTGGTGCAGGCCACGAGCCTGGATCAGCGGAGCTTCGGGATCGTAGGGGAGCGCCAGTCGGTGAATACCGACATCCGGTTCACCAAGATCTTCCCCGCCTCACGCGGCATCAGGTTCCCATGGAGCAAGAAGGCGATGAAGCTTCCGAACGATTTGAACCTGAACCTGACCGTCTCATTGGCCTCGGACCGGAAGATCACGAAGCAGCCCCAGTTCCCGGACCTCGTGGAGCTGGACACCCAGCGGCTCAGCGTGACGAGCGGGACCACGTACAATTTCACCCAATCGATCTCCGGCGGGTTTAATCTGGGCTATCGCAACAACAGGGACTTGAAGACCCAGATCACTTCCCGCGGGATCACGATTGCGTTCAACGGCCAGTTCCGCTTCTGAAATTCGAAGGTCCCGCGTTCCGGGCGCTCTTCGGAGCGCGCTCCGGGCCGGCCTCGTCACGATCCTCCTCGGATTCGCCTCATGCGATCGTCCCGCCGCGGCCTTCGAAGGGAATCGCGCGTTCGGGTGGCTCAAGCAGCAATGCGACTTCGGCCCCAGGGTTCCCGGCACGGCCGCCCACGATACCTGCTTCGCCTTCCTCCTGAAGACGCTACGGGGCTACGCACCCGAGGTCGAAGCCGACACGTTCTTCTACGATTCGCCGATCCTGAATTCCAGGGTGCGGCTCATGAACGTCGTCGCGCGGTTCCGGCCGGACCTCAGACAGCGCGTCCTGTTCGGGGCGCACTGGGACACGCGGCCCTGGGCCGACCGCGACCCGGAGCCGGCGAAGCGCCACTTACCGATCCTCGGGGCGAACGACGGCGCGTCCGGCGTGGCGGTTCTGCTCGAGCTGGCCAGACTTCTCAAGAAGAGCGGGCCCATGGTGGGCGTCGACATCGTGATCTTCGACGGCGAGGATCTCGGGACGCAGGTGGATCAAAACGGATATTTCCGCGGGTCCAATCGGTACGTGGAGGAATCCTCCGGGCAGAAGCCGCCGCTCTTCGTGATCGTCCTAGACATGGTGGGGAAGAAGGACCTCGACCTCCACTGGGAGGGGAACTCACGCAGGCTCGCCTCGAACATCGTCGACCTGGTGTGGGGTCAGGCCAACGACCTCGGCATCCGGAGCTTCCGGTCCGACGTTCGACATACGGTCTTCGACGACCACATGCCCTTCTTGAACGCCGGGATTCCGGCCATCGACGTGATCGATTTCTCCTACCCAGAATGGCACACCACCCACGACACGCCCGACAAATGCTCCCCGGAAAGCCTGGAGGGGGTAGGCCAGGTGCTCCTAAGCCTCGTCCGCAAGCCCAATTTCCTGTCTAACTGAAATTTCTGCTTGATCCTCCGGGGCGACCCCGGTAAGTTGGGGGGTCCGAGTGGGCCAGGGGTCCACTCGAACTTTTTCGGCCCTGGCCCGCGGTCAGGGGGGGGCCTCAGAGGCGTCATCCGATGGAACTGAATCAGCTTCGGGAGGAGCTCGCGGGACGTTTCCAGGCCCTCCTTCAAGAGGAAGCGTTCGATCTTTGGGACTTGGAATTCGCCTCGCAGGCGGGCGCGACGGTCGTGCGGGTTTTCGTCGATCGGCAGCCCGGCGTGACCCTCCAAGACTGCACTTACTGGAATAAGAAATTCGGCCGGTACCTGGAAGAGGAGAACCTGATCCAGGGACGGTACGTGCTTGAGGTCGGCTCGCCGGGAATCGAGCGGGTGCTCCTCCGTCCGGAGCACTACGCGCGATTCGTGGGCTCGACGCTCGAGGTCAAGCTTCACGACCCGCGCGACGGCCGCCGAACGTTTCGAGGAGATTTGCGCGCGGCCGGACCGGACACGATCGTCCTGTCGGATGCGGATGTGGGAACGGTCTCGCTGCCGTACGCGGCGATCCGGAAATCGCGTTTGATCATCGACCCGTGGGAAGGGATGCGCGGCCAGGAGCGCCGGCGCAAAGGATGAACACTTTGGCAAGGGAACCTCAGGTCAAGAACATGAACTACGAGCTGATGGAAGCGATGGCTCAGATCGCGCGCGAGAAGAGCGTGGACAAGGCCATCCTCGTCGAGACGCTGGAGGCCGGGCTGCTTTCGGCCGGCCGGAAGCGTTTCGGGCCGAACGCCAACATCGAGGTCCGCTTCGACGAGGGGAGCGGCCGCATCGTCATGCGGCTCAAGCGCTCGGTGGTCGAGGACGCGGACGATCTGGGCCTTCAGGTGGATCTCGCGGAGGCGCGGACGATCGAGCCCGACATCGAGATCGGGCAGGAGCTGGTGCAGGAGCTCTCGCTCGAGGAGCTCGGCCGGAACGCCATCGCCGCGGCGAAGCAGGTGCTGGTCCAGCGTGTGCGCGAAGCCGAGCGGGAGCGGATCTACGAGGATTATCACGACCGCGTCGGCGAGATGGTGCGCGGCACCGTGCAGCAGGTCGATCGCGGCAACATCTACGTCAAGCTCGACCGGTCGGAGGCGATCCTGCCTCCGCGCGAGCAGATCGCCCGGGACCGCTACCACCAAGGGGACCACATCAAGGCGTTCATCATCGCGGTCGACAAGCTGGCGCGCGGCCCGCAGATCATCCTCTCGCGGACACACCCCGAGTTTCTCCGTCGGCTCTTCGAGGCCGAGGTACCGGAGGTGGCCGAGAAGATCATCGAGCTCAAGGGAATCGCGAGGGAGCCGGGCTCCCGGGCGAAGGTCTCCGTTCTCTCGAACGACGACAAGATCGACGCGGTGGGCGCCTGTGTGGGAATCAAGGGCTCGCGCGTTCAGGCGATCGTGAGGGAGCTGGGCGGCGAGAAGATCGACATCGTTCCTTTCAGCCAGGATCCGGTGGTCTTCGTGACGCGCTCGCTCAGCCCGGCCAAGGTTCTGGAAGCGCAGGTGGTCGAGGCCGATCAGAAGATTCTGGTCACGGTGGCCGACGATCACCTCTCCCTGGCCAACGGCAAGGGCGGTCAGAACGCCCGGTTGTCCGCCAAGCTCACCGGCTGGAAGATCGATCTGATCTCGAAGAGCGCGCGCGAGCGCCAGCGCGAGTTCGAGCGGAAGGTTCGAATCGCCATCGAGGAGCTTCAGCGCGCGGGTCCGAAGCTGCGCGAGAAGCTGATACGCTAGGGAATCGAGACGCTGGAGGACCGCCTCA
>Ga0066709_100000073_pt1 | contig 34649 bp, 32 predicted proteins | sample GraSoiAngelo_158_FD_79665 | JGI IMG/M metagenome (GOLD analysis project Ga0066709, IMG submission 79665) | Grasslands soil microbial communities from the Angelo Coastal Reserve, California, USA - 14_1009_16_30cm | ecosystem: Environmental > Terrestrial > Soil > Grasslands | place: USA...
CGTCACCATCTCCACTTGCCGTCGTGGCGGTTGTGCCGAGGGGTGGGCGGGGCCGGGGGCGCGGGGCGGGTGCCTCCCGAGAGCCGACTGCTGAAATCCGGATCGGACAGTTTTCTGCGCTGTGCGCGCGTGCAACGCTGACTACACGGATCTCGGGAGGCACCCGCCCCACGCCCCCGGCCCCGCCCACCCTCCGGGAACGCGCGGCGACGCTGCTATAATCCTAATGTTATGGACGAAGCGAACGTGCGTGACCCAGAGCCTATCGAGTCCGCTCCGTCTGCAGAGGGCCCGACCTCGGCGGTGGAGGAGCTCAGGCGTCAGGTCGAGGAGAAGCAGGACCGGCTGCTCCGCGCGCTGGCGGAGGTGGAGAACGTCAAGCGGCGGACGCAGCGCGAACGCGAAGAGTACGTCCGGTACGCGAACGAGTCGCTGCTCCGCGACCTGATTCCTGTGCTCGACAACCTGGATCGCGCCCTCGAGGCGGCGCGGACGACCGGTGACGCCTCGGCCGTCGTGGGGGGCGTCGAGCTGATCCAGCGCGAGCTCCTCAAAGTGCTGGAGCGGGCCGGCGTCACACGCTACTCCGCGCTCGGTCAGCCGTTCGATCCCACCCGTCACGAGGCGATCGCCCGCGTGGTGAGCCTGGACGCCAAGCCCGGCACCGTGCTCGGCGAGACGTTGCCGGGCTACATGCTGCACAACCGCGTGCTTCGCGCCGCGCTCGTGTCCGTCGCCGCCGCGCCGGACGAGGACGCCTGAGTCCGGTGCCGCGCGACTACTACGAGGTTCTCGGCGTCCCGCGCAACGCCGGCGAGGCCGAGATCAAGAAAGCCTACCGTCAGCTCGCGATGCAGTTCCACCCCGACCGCAACCGCAACAACAAGGACGCCGAGGACCGCTTCAAGGAAGTGAACGAGGCCTACGCGGTGCTGTCCGATCCCGACAAGCGCGCCCACTTCGACCGCTTCGGCACCGCCGGACCGGGCGTGGGCCCCGGGTTCGGCGACACGGGCTTCGGTACCCTCTTCGAGGACATCTTCGAGAACTTCTTCGCGGGCGGCGGGCGCGGCCGCGGCTCCCGCGCGGCGCGCGGTGAGGACCTCCAGTACGAGCTGAAGATCACTCTCGAGGACGCCGCGGCCGGTCTCGAGACGAAGATCCAGATCCCCCGCCTCGAGCGCTGCGAGGCCTGTGCCGGAGCCGGGGTCCAGCCCGGCAGCCGCCTGGACACGTGCGACATGTGCCGCGGCGCGGGCGAGGTCCGCCGGAATCACGGCTTTCTGACCGTGGCCCAAGCCTGCCCCAAGTGCCAGGGCGTGGGGCAGCTCAACCGCGCGCCCTGCCGCGAGTGCCGCGGCGAGGGCCGGCGGCGCGCCGAGCGCCTGCTGGCCGTCAAGATCCCCGCCGGGATCGAGGACCGGATGCAGCTCCGGATCAGCGGCGAGGGCTCCGGCGGTGTCAATGGCGGACCCTCGGGTGACCTGTACGTGCTCGTGCGTATCCGTGAGCACGATCTGTTCACGCGCCAGGGCGCCGACCTCTACTGCGACCTGCCCCTTTCGTTCAGCCACCTGGCCCTTGGTCACGAAGTCGAGGTGCCCGTCCTCGGAGGTGCGATGAAGCTGAAGGTTCCGGCGGGGACGCAGCCCAACGAGGTGCTGCGATTGCGCGGCAAGGGCATGCCGCACCTTCGTCACCGCGGACACGGCGACGCCTGCTACCGCGTCGTGCTCGAAGTCCCGCAGAAGCTCAACGCGCGACAGCGCGAGGCGCTCGCGTCCTTCGAGGCGGCCTCGAAGGAGGAGCGGGGACCACTGGCCACGGCGTTCTTCGAGCGGGTCAAAAAGCTTCTCGGCTGAGCGATGTCATCCTCCCGCTACTGGGAGCTCACCGTCGGCGTGGGCGCCGACCTCTCCGAGGGGCTGACCAACCTCGTATGGGAGCTCGGCGCCCTCGGCGTAGTCGAGGAGGAGCGGCCCGGCCGGGGCCCGCGGCTCCGCGCGTTCTTCCCAAAGACGGTCTTCGCGACCGCGTTGGAGGAGAGCGTCCGGGGATACCTGGACGGACTGCGCGAGCTGGGCTTCGAGCCCGCCACCGATCTCCACGTCGTGGCGCTCGCCGACGAGAACTGGGCGGACGCGTGGCGCGCCCACTTCAAGCCACAGCCCGTCGGCCGCAGGCTCTTGATCGCCCCGCCGTGGGACCGGCCGGCCGCGAATGGACGGACCGTGATCACGATCGAGCCCGGACGCGCCTTCGGGACGGGCCACCACGGAACCACGGCCGGGTGCCTCGAGGCGCTCGAGTCCGTGATCGACCGCGACGGCCCGCCGCGGATGATCGACGTCGGCACCGGGTCGGGGATCCTCGCGATCGCGGCCGCCCGGCTGGGCGTGGGCGCGATCCTCGCGGTGGACGACGACCCGGACGCTATCGCGTGTGCGATGGCGAACGCCGCCCGCAACCGCGTCTCGGACCGCGTGCGGTGCCTGCTCGCCGACGCGGAGCGACTCGACGAGGTGCCTGCACCCCTGGTCGTCGCCAACTTGCTCTCGGCCGCCCATCGGAGGCTCGCGGCCCACTATGAGCGCTCGCTGCTTCCGGGCGGCACGCTGCTCCTGGGTGGCATCCTCGACGGCGAGGCGGCGGACGTCGCGTCGGCGCTCGGCGGCCATGGATTCGTCCCGCGCGCGTCCCTCTCGGTAGAGGGCTGGACCACGCTCGAGCTCCGTGCGCCGCTTCACGATCACGCCTGAGCGGATCCACGGCGGGCGCGTCGTCTTCGACCGCGATGAGTCCCGCCATCTCGCGCGTGTTCTCCGGCTCCGGTCGGGCGACACCGTGCTCGCCGCCGACGGCGCCGGCCGCGAGTACACGGTGCGCCTCGAGACCGTCGGCGACGAAGCGACGGGCACGGTGCTCGGGGTCGCCACGCGCGACACCGAGGCGCCCGTTCGGATCACCCTCGTGCAGTCTGTTCCCAAGGGCGACAAGATGGAGGCGATCGTGCGCGCGGCGACTGAGCTCGGCGTGGCCCGGGTCGTCCCGGTGTTGACGGCGCGAACCGTGGTCACTCTCGAGCCCGGCCGCTGGCGCGATCGCGCACGGCGGTGGCAGCGCGTGGCGAAGGAAGCCACAAAGCAGTGTGGCCGTGCGGTCGTCCCTCCCGTCGACGTGCCTCGCCCTCTCGGCGACGTCCTTGCCCTCGAGGAGCCCGCCGACCTCCGGCTGTGCCTCTGGGAAGGAGCGGTCAGCGCTGGCGGGCCGAGCGAGGGGCAAGCTCGCTTGCTCGGAACGACACTCGCCGCGAGCTTGCCCGCCGCCCTGCCCGGGGGCTCGCGCATTCATCTACTCATAGGGCCGGAGGGCGGCCTGTCATGGGAGGAAGTCGAGAGCGTTCGTGCACGGAGCTGGGCCATCGTCGGTGTCGGGCCGCGCATTCTTCGGACCGAGACGGCGGGACCGGCGATCATCGCGGTGCTTCAGGCGCGCTTCGGCGATCTCGGCGCGGGCGGATGAGCGCGTGCGAGTCCGGATGGGAGTACTTCGAGACCGAGGCGGACGTCGGTGTTCGGGCCTGGGGCTCGACCCGTGCAGAGGCGTTCGCCCAGGCGGCGCTCGGCGTGTTCGCGTTGATCGTGAAGCCCGACGAGGTCGGGGAGCACGAGCATCGCGAGGTCCGAGCGCAGGCCGATTCCCCGGAGCGCCTGCTCGTCGGCTGGATCAACGAATGTCTCTACGTGCACGAGATCGAGGGCTTCGTGGTGCGCCGCGTGGAGGTGGACGCGTGCACCGCGACGCTGGTGCACGGCGTTCTCCACGGCGAGGAGATCGACACGGCTCGCCACCGGCTCGGGACGATCGTGAAGGCGGCGACCCTGCACCGCGTGATGGTGTCCGATCTGGGCGGCCTGCACGAGGTCAGAGTCATCGTGGACGTCTGATGTCTCGCATTCGAGACAGGGGGCCACTCACCGCGTGTCATCGACGCAACCGAGCCGATGCGACGGCTCAGCCGTCGGCAACGAAATCACGGAGTTAGCACCACTCACCCGCTGGCACTCTGGTTGCTAAATCCCCACACGGTCCATGCGCCAGCACACGATCCGAAAACCGGTCGGCATCGAGGGGATTGGCCTGCACTCGGGCAAGGTCGCCCGCGTCACCCTTTCCCCGGCCCCGCCGGATGCCGGTGTCGCGTTCAAGGTCCGCTCGACAGGCGAGCGCATCGCCGCGCGGCCCGAGAGCGTCGTCAACTCGCATTATGCGACCACGGTAGGCGCGAACGGCACGCGCATCCAGACGGTCGAGCACCTCATGGCGGCCGTGGCCGGGCTCGGCATCGACAATCTCGATATCGAGGTCGACGGGCCCGAGATCCCCGCGCTCGACGGCAGCGCCAAGCCTTTCGTGGCGCTCCTCGCCCTCGCCGGCCTCGCGCAGCAGTCCGCCCGCCGCCGGCCGTTGGCGCTTCCGTGCCCGCTCCGGGTGGGAAGCAGCGGGCGGTGGATGCAGATCGTCCCCTCCGAGACGTTCCGCATCAGCTACACCCTCGACAACGACCACCCGGCGATCGGGACGCAGGTGCTCTCGTGGGCGCCCACCGAGCGGTCGTTCGTGGAGGAGTTCGCGCCGGCGCGCACGTACGGCTTCCTCAAGGACCTGGGGCTCATGCGCAAGAACGGCCTCGCACGCGGCGGGTCGCTTGACAACGCGATCGTGCTCGGCAATCGCGGCGCGCTGAATGGGCTGCGCTACCGCGACGAGTTCGTCCGGCACAAGATCCTGGACCTGATCGGGGACCTCGCCCTGCTGGGCCGCCCGCTCCGCGCGCACGTCATCGCGCGCAACGGCGGCCACGCGCTCAACATCGAGCTCGTGCTCGCGATCCAGCGGGCCGTCGGACTCGAGCGGCGGGCTGCGGTGGCGGTCCCGGCGAGGGCCGACGCCGCCGCGGCGTCCACGGACGCCGCGCGGCGCGACGGCTTCGTGCCGGCGCCCGGCCTGGCCGCGATCTGAGGCGGCGCTCCGCCCCGCATCCCTTCAGGTACCGACGCCTCGGCCGGCGGGGCTTTCGGATAGCTCGCCTCGGGCCCGGGGGCCCCAGCCCCGCGACGGCCTGCGGCGCGTACGACCACGCTATAATGGGCCGTTCGGCGTATGCGTGCCCTGCGGCTTCTCAGTCACCTCGTCGTGGCGGCGCTGGCGCTGGCCGCCGCGGTGCCCGCGCGCGCCGATTTGCGCATCAGCGACCTGGACGTCTTCCTCAACGATCATGAAGTGACCGTCCACGTCGTGTTGCTCGGGACCCTTCCTGACGGGCTCCACGAGGGCATCCAGAGCGGGATCCCGGCGCACGTCCAGCTCGTCATCGAGCTCTGGCAGTTCCAGCGCCTCTTGCCCGACCGGATGCTCATCACGAAGACCATCGAGCGGACGCTCACCTACAACGTGGTGACCAAGGAGTTCAAGGTGGCGTCGCTCAAGGGGGAGACGCGTCCCATCCACACCACGCGCGACGTGCGCGACGCCCAGCGCGTCCTGTCTGACATCCGGGGCGTCAAGATAACGCCCGCCTCGGCCCTCGATCCCGCGGCGGTGATCTACGTGCGCGTGCACGCGGCCACGGCGTTGAACGGCGAGAACACCTTCGTGGCGAGAATGAACGGCACCGCGGAGCAAACCACCCGCCAGTCCGACTACCGCACGATCGAGCGGGTTCAATAGTGCCCCTCCTCAGCGACGAGAACCGGCGCAAGCGCAATCTGGTCATCGTCGCCGGGTTCCTCCTGCTGGTGGGCACGGCGAACCTCCTGGACATCGGCGTCTACGCTCCGGACCTGCCGATCGCCTCCAACATCGCCGTGTTCGCCCTGCTCAACCTGAACCTGATCGTGCTGCTGTTGCTGGTGCTGCTCCTGTTCCGGAACCTCGTCAAGCTCTGGTTCGAGCGGCGCGAGAACGTGATCGGCGCCAAGTTCAAGGCGAAGCTGGTGCTGGCCTTTCTCACGCTCTCGCTCATCCCGTCGACGCTCATCTTCCTCATCGCGTCCAATTTCATCAACAAGTCGATCGAGGGCTGGTTCAAGCCGCAGGTCGAGCGTCCGCTGGACCAGGCGCTCGCGGTCGCACAGACCTACTACGCGAACCTCGAGCGCACGGCGCTCCGCCACGCCCAGCACATCGGCCGCGTGGTGGATCGCGACGGGCTCCTCGCCGACGAGCGGCGCGAGGCGCTAGCCGCCTACCTCGTCGAGCAGCAGGACCGGCTGGGGATCAGCGCGATCACCGTCTTCGGCGCCCAGGGGCAGGAGCTCGTCCACGTCAAGGACCCGATCCTGGGCGACCTGGCAACGCGCGAGATCAATGAGAGTCAGCTGCGCCAGGGCGCCGCCGGGCAAGAGCTCACCACGGTGCGCGAGCTCACGTCCGGCGATCTCGTGGAGGCGGTCGCGCCCGTCTGGACGGCCCGCGGCGACGGGCGCCGCGTCGTGGGCGTGGTCGTCGTCGGCACGCACGTCACCGAGCGCCTCGAGGCCCGGGTGCGCGGCATCTCGCAGTCGTTCCGCGAGTACAAGCAGCTCAAGCTGCTGAAGACCCCGATCAAAGGCATCTACATCCTGCTGTTCCTGCTCATGACGCTCATCGTCGTGTTCTCGTTCACGTGGTTCGGCCTCTATCTCGCACGCGGGATCACGGGGCCCATCGAGCAGCTCGCCGAGGCCACGCGCGAAGTCGCCGCCGGCAACCTCGCCTACAAGGTGCAGACGCGCGGCGACGACGAGATCGGCGTCCTCGTCGAGTCGTTCAACCGCATGACGGACGACCTGGCGCAATCGAAACGGCAGCTCGAAGAGGCGTATCTCGATCTGTCGGACAAGCACACCGAGCTCGAGGATCGGCGCCTGTACATCGAGACCGTGCTGGAGGCCATCACGACCGGCGTGGTCTCCTTCGACCCGCTCGGCCGCCTCACGACGATCAACCGCGCCGCGGCGCGCATGCTCGGCGTGAACGAAGCGACGGCGGTCGGCCGGCTCCTCGAGGAGGTCTTCATCGGCCCTGACCTCCGGCCCGTCGTCGCGCAAGTGCAGCGCACGCGGCGGCCCAAGGCCGCCAGCGCGGAGCTCGAGTTCCAGCTGCGGCGGGCCGGCGCCACGTTCTCGCTCCTGGCCTCCGCGACGGCGCTCCGGGCGCCGGACGGCGAGTACGCGGGCACCGTCGTGGTCCTGGACGACCTGACCGAGCTCCTGAAGGCCCAGCGGGTCGCCGCGTGGCGAGAGGTCGCGCAGCGGATCGCCCACGAGATCAAGAATCCGTTGACGCCGATCCAGCTCTCCGCCCAGCGGCTGCGCCGGCGGCTGGCGCGCACCCCGGGCGAGGAGCGGCTGGTGCTGGAGTGCACCGAGACGATCATCCACGAGGTCGACGGCCTCAAGCGGCTGGTGGACGAGTTCTCGCGCTTCGCCCGGATGCCGGTGCTGACCCCGCGGCCGACCGACGTGCGCCAGCTCATCGACAGCGTGGCGAGCCTCTATCGCGAGTCTCACCCGGCTCTCTCGATCACGACCCAGCACCCCGACGACCTCCCGCTGCTCGAGGTGGATCCGGACCACATCAAGCGCGCGGTCCTCAACCTCGTCGACAACGCAGTCGAGGCGGTCGGCGGCACCGGTGACGTGCTCGTCGAGACCGTCCACGTAGTCGAGACGGGGCACGCCCGCATCATCGTGGCCGACAACGGCCCGGGGATCAGCCCCGAGGACCGGGAGAAGCTCTTCCTACCCTATTTCTCGACCAAGGTCGCAGGGATGGGGCTCGGGCTGCCGATCGTGCACGAGATCGTGACCGAGCACGGCGGCACGATCTGGATCGAGGACAACGAGCCCCGGGGCACCCGGTTCGTGATCGAGGTCCCGGTGTCGCGCGCCGTCGTGCCGGTGGAGGCGTAGTATAGCCGGCGAGCATATTTGTGCGCGCGCAAGCGCGCCTGCGCCTTTGGGCGCGGCGCCGAGGGTGACATGGCCGGCGAGCATATTCTAATAGTCGACGACGAGCCGGCCATCCGGTCGACGCTTCGCGGCGTTCTGGAGGACGAGGGGTATCGCGTGTCGTCGGTCGGCGGCGGCGCCGACGCGCTCCGCTTCTTCGCCGACGAGCTGCCGGACCTGACCTTTCTCGACATCTGGATGGATCGGATGGACGGTCTCGAGACCCTCGCCGAGATCAAGCGGGCGCGCCCCGAGGCGATCGTCGTCATGATCTCCGGCCACGGCACCATCGAGACCGCCGTCAAGGCGACACGCCTGGGCGCATACGACTTCGTCGAGAAGCCGCTTTCGCTCGAGAAGATCCTGGTCACCGTCAGCCGTGCGCTCGAGCACGCGCGCCTCGAGCGGGAGAACGCGGCGCTCCGCGCGAGCCTCGAGCAGCGGACCGAGATCATCGGCGAGAGCGCGGCGATCCGCGCGCTCCGCGATCAGATCGCGACCGCGGCGCCCACCAACGGCCGCGTGCTGATCCACGGCGAGAACGGCAGCGGCAAGGAGCTCGTCGCCCGGGCTATCCACGTCCAGTCCGCTCGTCACGAACGTCCCTTCGTCGAGGTCAACTGTGCCGCGATCCCCGAAGAGCTGATCGAGTCCGAGCTGTTCGGCCATGAGAAGGGCGCGTTCACCGGGGCGCTGGCGCGCCGCCGCGGGAAGTTCGAGATGGCCGACGGCGGCACGCTCTTCCTGGACGAGATCGGGGACATGAGCCTCAAGACCCAGGCGAAGGTCCTGCGCTCGCTCGAGGAGCAGGCGTTCGAGCGGGTCGGAGGCAAGGACACGCTCCGGGTCGACGTGCGGGTGATCGCCGCCTCGAACCGCGACCTCGCCGGCCTCATCCGCGAGGGCCGCTTCCGCGAAGACCTCTTCTACCGCCTGAACGTGATCCCGATCGAGGTGCCGGCCCTGCGGACGCGCAAGGACGACATTCCCGCCCACGTGAGCCACTTCATCGCGCAGTTCTGCGCCGAGAACGGTAAGCGCATCAAGACCCTCTCGAGCGAAGCGCTGGGCTACTTCCTCGCCTACGACTGGCCCGGGAACGTCCGCGAGCTCCGCAATATGCTCGAGCGCCTGGTGATCATGGCGCCCGGCGACGTGATCGCCGCCGACGACCTGCCGGCGCCGTTGCGCCCCAAGGAAGCGGCCGCGGCGGGCGAGGCGCGCGAACGGTCGCTCAAGGACGCGCGCGACAGCTTCGAGCGCGCGTACATCCTGGCCGAGCTGCGCATCAACGACTGGAACGTGACGCGGACCGCGGAGCGCCTCGGGATCGAGCGCAGCCACCTCTACCGCAAGCTCAAGGCCTACAACATCAACCCGCCCAAGCGCGACACCTAGACCCGCGTCGTGCCCAAGCGCGACGACAGCGTCAGGCTCGCCGGAGCCGCCGGCCGCGGCGTCGGGTTCGTGATCCTGATGGTCCTCGCGTGGAAGGTCCTGGCCCAGGGGCTGACCTTTCAGGGCGGCGGCGTCCTCGGGTTCATCCACGGCGTCGACCTCGTCTTCCACGAGGCCGGCCACGTGATCTTCGGGTTCTTCGGCGAGTTTCTCGCCGTGCTCGGTGGCTCGCTGAACCAGGTCCTGATCCCGGCGATCGCCACCAGCGCCTTCCTCCGAACGCGCCAGTGGGCGTCGGCGGCCGTCACGCTCTTCTGGACCGGGCAATCGCTCACCGACGTCGCGATCTACGCCGCCGACGGGCGGGCCCGGGCGCTGCCCCTCCTGGCCGAGGGGCTGATCCACGACTGGCACTACATCCTCGGGCGCCTCGGGCTCCTCGAATCCGCCCAGACCGTCGGCCGCGCGATCTTCGGTGTCGGCGCGCTGACGATGCTCGCGGCGCTCGTACTGCTCGCCCTCGAGCTCCTGCGCTGCTGGAACGCGCCCGCGAGTCCGCCGGAGCCGGCGTGACCGCGGTGCTCGACCTCGTCCTCCGCTCTTGCCGTCTTCCCTCAGGCGCTGAGCTGGTCGACGTCGCGATCGCCGGCGGGCGCATCGTGGCCGTGGGCCCCGCGAGCGGGCCCGCGCGGGAGACGATCGACGTCGCCGGACGGCTCGTCACTCCCGGCCTCGTCGAGGCGCACATCCATCTGGACAAGGCGCTCCTGGCGGACCGGGTGGACGGCTCGGCCGAGACGGCCGCCGAGGCCATCCGGCTGACCGGCCTGGCGAAGCGAGCGTTCACGGTCGACGACATCGACGCGCGGGCGCGGCGCGTGCTCGATCTGGCCGTTGGCGCCGGCACGACCGCGATGCGCGCGCACGTGGAGGTCGACCCGATCGTGGGCCTCGCGGGCATGGAGGCGATGCTCCGGCTCAGGCGCGAGTACGCTCCGGCCGTCGACCTCCAGCTCTGCGCGTTCGCGCAGGAGGGCATCCTCCAAGCCCCCGGCACCGAGGCGCTGCTCCGGCGGGCCCTGGCGATGGGCGCCGACCTCGTCGGCGGGTGCCCCTACAACGACACCGACGCGCGCCGGCACGTCGAGATCGTCTTCGCGCTCGCGAGCGAGTTCGGCGTCGACGCGGACTTCCACGTGGACTTCTCCGACGAGCCCGAGCACCTGCACGTGCGCGAGATCGTCCGTCAGACCGTTCGTACCGGCTGGCAGGGACGCGTCGCGATGGGACACCTGACCGAGCTGGCCGCGCTGCCCCCCGCCGAGCAGGCGGCCGTGATCGCCGAGCTCGCGGCCGCGGGAATCGGCGTCATCAGCCTTCCGCTGACCGACCTCTACCTGATGGGACGCCGCGACGAGCGGAACGTCCGCCGCGGCCTGACGCCGATCCGCCGGCTCCTGGCGGCGGGTGTTCCGGTGGCGCTGGCGTCCAACAATATCCGGAATCCGTTCACGCCGGTCGGCACGGCCGACCTCACGCACCTGACGTTCGTCAGCGCCGTCGCCGCCCACATGGGCACACCCGAGCTCCTGCGGGACCTCGTCGCCGCCGTCACGACGCATCCAGCGCGCATCCTCAACCTCCGCGACTACGGCTGCGCCACCGGCTGCCGCGCGGATCTGGTCGTGTGGGAGTGCGAGCGGGTAGAGGAGATCGTGACGGCCTTGCCGCCGCGACGCCTCGTGGTCAAAGCGGGCCGCGTCACGATCGAGCACGAGCGACGGACCGTCGAGCGCTGGCGCTCCGGCGAGTCGTCCGGCTCGCGGGGAGGTTGACACGGGCGGAGCGCGCCATGTAGAGTGACGAGAGTCGATCAGGTGCTTTCCTTTAAGCGAGCCCGGAGAGGCCCGCAAGGAGAGAAGATGAGCAGCCCCCCACCACGCCACCGGGAGAAAGCGCAGGTCCTCGACGAGACCGCGCTCGACCGGGCCCTCACCCGCATCGCCCACGAGATCCTGGAGAAGAACGGCGGCGCCAAGGACCTCGCGTTCGTCGGGCTGCGGACGCGCGGCGTGAGCCTCGCGCATCGCCTTGCCGCGAAGATCGCGCAGATCGACGGCACGACACTTCCGGTCGGGGCGCTCGACATCACGCTCTACCGCGACGACTTGGGCATGCGCGGGACGCCGGTGATCCGCGGCACCGACATCCCATTCTCGATCAAGGACAAGACGGTGATCCTCGTGGACGACGTCCTCTTCACGGGACGGACGATCCGCGCGGCGCTCGACGCGATCATCGACCTCGGACGTCCGACCGCCATCCAGCTCGCGTGCCTGATCGACCGCGGTCACCGCGAGCTGCCGATCCGGCCGGACTACATCGGCAAGAACCTGCCGACCTCGCGGCGCGAGAGCGTCGCCGTGCGGCTCCGGGAGCACGACGGCGAGGACCGCGTCGTCATCGAAGAACCCGAGGAGGCCTAGCATGGGCTGGACGCGGAAGGACCTGCTCACGATGCGCGACCTCGACGCGGGTGAAATCGTGCTGCTGGTGGACACCGCCGCGTCGCTCCAGGAGATCGCCTCGCGCGAGATCAAGAAGGTTCCGGCGCTCCGCGGCAAGACCATCGTGAACCTCTTCTACGAAGCGTCTACACGGACGCGCACGTCGTTCGAGATCGCCGGCAAATGGCTCTCGGCGGACGTCGTCAATTTTTCGGCGAGTGGATCGAGTACCAGCAAGGGTGAAAGCTTCATCGATACGGCAAAAAACATCGCGGCGATGAGCCCCGATGTCGTCGTCGTTCGCCACTCGTCGGCCGGCGCGGCCGAGCTGCTCGCGCGCGCGCTGCCCTGCTCGATCGTGAACGCCGGGGACGGCGCCCACGAGCACCCCACGCAGGCGCTGCTCGATCTGTTGACGATCCGCGAGAAGAAGGGCCACCTCGACGGCCTCCACGTGGCGATCGTCGGAGACATCGCCCACAGCCGGGTCGCGCGGTCGAACATCCACGGGATGCGCAAGCTCGGCATGACCGTCACGGTGGCCGGACCTCCGACGCTCATCCCCCCGTTCGTCCAGGAGCTGGGCGCGAAGGTGAGCTACCGCCTGGAGGACGCGATCGGCGACGTGGACGTGATCATGATGCTCCGCCTGCAGCAGGAGCGCATGACCGCGGGCCTGATCCCATCGCTCCGCGAGTACGCCCGCTACTGGGGGCTCACGCTCGACAAGCTCGGGCGGCACGCGCGGCCCGACGTCCTGATCATGCACCCCGGGCCCGTGAACCGAGGCATCGAGCTGGCGCCCGAGGTCGCCGACGGTCCGTACTCCGTCATCCTCGACCAGGTGGCCCGGGGCGTGGCGGTGCGCATGGGGGTGCTGCTGCTGCTCGCCGGCCGCAAGGGCGGAGACGGCGCATGAGGCTCGTGCTCCGGAGCGGCCGCGTCATCGATCCGGCCAACAATCTCGACGCCGTCCAGGACGTCCTGATCGCGGACGGCAAGATCGAGCGGCTCGGGCGGAACCTCTCGGTGCCCGCCGACGCCGAGGTCGTCGACGCCAATGGCAAGATCGTCTGCCCGGGATTCATCGACATGCACGTGCACCTGCGCGAGCCCGGCCAGGAGTACAAGGAGACCGTCGCGACGGGCACGCGGGCCGCCGCCGCCGGCGGGTTCACCGCCGTGTGCTGCATGGCGAACACGAGTCCCGTCAACGACAACGGCGCGGTCACCGACTACATCCTCGCCAAGGCGAGGGTCGAGGGCGTGGTGCGCGTCTATCCGATCGGCGCCGTCACGAAGAACCTGCGCGGCGAGGAGCTGGCCGAGCTGGCGGAGCTCGCGGACGCGGGCTGCGTCGCTTTCTCCGACGACGGCCGCTGCGTCATGAACGCCGAGCTCTATCGGCGCGCGATGGAGTACACGCTGCCCTTCGGCGCGCCGGTCATCAGCCACGCCGAGGACGCGACCCTGAGCCGCGGCGCGTCGATCAACGAGGGCGTCGTCTCCACGGAGCTCGGCCTGGCGGGGCAGCCGGCCGCCGCCGAGGACGTGATGGTGGCCCGCGACATCCTCCTGGCCGAGCTCACCGGCGCCCACGTCCACATCGCGCACGCCTCCACCGCAGGCGCGGTGCGCCTGGTCCGCGACGCGAAGGCGCGCGGCGTCCGCGTGACCGCGGAGGTGACCCCGCACCATCTGGTCCTGACCGAGGACGCGGTGCGGACCTGGGACGCGAACACGAAGATGGCGCCTCCGCTCCGGACCAAGCGCGACGTCGAGGCGCTGATCGAGGGGCTCACCGACGGGACCATCGATTGCATCGCGACCGACCACGCTCCGCATGCCCTCTCCGAGAAGGAAGGCGAGTACGATCACGCCGCCTTCGGCGTCGTCGGGCTCGAGACGGCTGTGGCCGTGCTGCTCGACCGGCTGGTGCGCCCGGGGCTCCTGCCGCTCGCGACGCTGATCGCGCGCTGGAGCCGCGATCCGGCGCGGCTGCTCAACCTTCCCGGCGGGACGCTCGCCGTCGGAGCACCCGCGGACGTCACGATCCTGGATCCGGACGCGGAAGCCACCGTCGAGCCGTCGCGGTTCCAATCCCGGAGCCGCAACACGCCGTTCGGAGGCTGGACGCTTCGGGGCGGTCCGTGGATGACGCTCGTGGGCGGCACGCTCGTGGGCGGCAAGCTCGTGCGCAGGGCGAGCTCATGAGCGAGCAGACCTGGCTCGTGCTGCGCGACGGGCGCACGTTCAGGGGCCGGCCGCTCGGCGCGAAGGGAGAAGCCTCGGGTGAGGTCATCTTCAATACCGCCATGCAGGGGTATCAGGAGATCCTGACCGATCCGTCGTATCGAGGGCAGATCGTCGCGATGACCTACCCGATGATCGGCAACTACGGCGTCAACGAGGAGGACGAGGAGTCGCGGCGGCCGTGGGTCAACGGGTTCATCGTCAAAGAGGCGTCGCCCGTCGCGTCGAACTTCCGCGCCGGCGCGAGCCTCGACGAGTACCTCCGGCGCCACGGCATCGTGGGTATCCAGGACATCGACACGCGCGCGCTGACGCGCCACCTGCGGGACCACGGCGCCCAGGACGGCATCATCTCCTCGGTCGAGACCGATCCCGCTCGCCTCCTCGAGCGCACCCGGGCCCTGCCCGGGCTCGTCGGCCGCGACCTGGTGGCCGAAGTCACGGCCGACGCGCCCTACACCTGGTCGTCGGGCGGCTGGCAGCTCGCGCGCGGTTACGTGCCGCCGCCCCCTCCACGCTTCAGGGTCGTCGCGTACGACTGCGGCATCAAGTTCAACATTCTGCGCCAGCTCCGCACGGTCGGATGCGACGTGACCGTCGTGCCGGCCGCGACGCCCGCGGCGGACGTCCTCGCGACGAAGCCCGACGGGGTGTTCCTCTCCAACGGGCCGGGAGATCCGGAGGGCGTGCCCTATCTGATCGAGTCCGTCCGCGGGCTGCTCGGTCGCGTGCCGATCTTCGGCATCTGCCTCGGCCATCAGATCCTCGGCCTGGCGGCCGGCGGGCGCACGTTCAAGCTGTCGTTCGGCCACCACGGCGCCAACCACCCGGTCAAGGACCTCGCGACCGGGAAGGTCGAGATCACCGCGCAGAACCACGGCTTCGCCGTCGACCCGGATTCGGTGACGGCGCTCGGCTGGGAGCCGACGCACGCGAACCTCAACGACGGCACCTGTGAGGGCCTGCGGCACCGCGACTGGCCGGTCTTCTCCGTGCAGTACCACCCCGAGGCCTCACCCGGCCCGCACGACGCCAACTACCTCTTCCACCGCTTCACCGATCTCATGTCCCGGAAGGGAGGCTGACCGCGTCATGCCCAAGTACTTGATCTCGTACCGGAAGACGGAAGGGAGCGGGCAGAAGCCAGAGTGGACCTCGTTCACCGCGCAGAACGAGACCTCGCTCGAGGCGCAGGCGATCCGCGAGCGGGTCGACCGGCGCATGAGCGTGCTGGGCGAGCAGCTCTGGGGCAGTGGCGAGGTCGTGTGGATCGGCAGCGGCCGTCTGGACGACGTGCTCTACCGCCGCGAGGAAGCCGCGCCGGAAACGTCGATCGTCTACGGCCTCGTGGAGGAATAGGCGGCGCGGCGCGCGCCGCACGGGAACCCGATGCCCAAGCGCACCGACCTCAAGCGGATCCTGATCATCGGCTCGGGGCCGATCGTCATCGGCCAGGCGTGCGAGTTCGACTACTCCGGCACCCAGGGGTGCCGCGCGCTCCGGGAAGAGGGGTTCGAGGTGGTCCTGGTGAACTCGAACCCCGCCACGATCATGACGGACCCCGAGCTGGCGGACCGGACCTACATCGAGCCGCTGACGCCGGAGTTCGTCGCGAAGATCATCGAGCGCGAGCGGCCGCATGCGCTCCTGCCGACCCTCGGCGGCCAGACGGGGCTGAACATCGCGGTCGCGCTGGCGGAAGACGGCACGCTCAGCCGGTTCGGCGTCGAGCTGATCGGCGCCAAGCTCGACGCGATCCGCAAGGCCGAGGACCGGGCCCTGTTCAAGCAGGCGATGGAGCGCATCGGGCTGGCGCTGCCACGCTCGGGCCACGCCCGGAGCCTCGACGAGGCGCGCGCCATCGTGGGCCGCGTCGGCTTTCCCGCCATCATCCGCCCTTCCTTCACACTGGGCGGCACGGGCGGCTCGATCGCCTACAATCCCGAGGAGCTCGAGGACGCGGTGCGGTGGGGCCTGCAGATGTCGCCCGTCGGCACGATCCTCGTCGAAGAGTCGGTGATCGGCTGGAAGGAATTCGAGCTCGAGGTGATGCGCGACCTCGCCGACAACGTCGTCATCATCTGCTCGATCGAGAACGTCGACCCGATGGGGGTCCACACCGGGGACTCCGTCACCGTCGCGCCCGCGCAGACGCTGACCGACAAGGAATACCAGCTCATGCGCGACGCCTCGATCGCGATCATCCGCGAGATCGGCGTCGAGACGGGCGGCTCCAACATCCAGTTCGCGGTGAACCCCGATGACGGGCGGCTCGTCGTGATCGAAATGAACCCGCGCGTGTCCCGCTCGTCGGCGCTCGCCTCCAAGGCCACCGGATTTCCCATCGCGAAGATCGCCGCCAAGCTCGCGGTGGGCTACACGCTCGACGAGATCCGGAACGACATCACGCGGGAGACGCCGGCGTCGTTCGAGCCGGCCATCGACTACTGCGTGGTCAAGTTCCCGCGCTGGGCGTTCGAGAAGTTTCCCGAGGCCGACCGTACGCTGACGACCCAGATGAAGTCCGTCGGCGAGGTCATGGCGATCGGGCGAACGTTCAAGGAAGCCCTCCAGAAGTCGATCCGCTCGCTCGAGCAGGACCGCTGGGCCCTGACGCTCGGCACGGCACTCCACGACGACGAGCTCCGCCGCCTGCTGAGCGTGCCGAATCCCGACCGGATCTTCGCCATCGGCGACGCGTACCGGGCCGGGTTCACGACCAAGGAGATCCAGTCGCTGACCCGCATCGATCCCTGGTTCCTCGAGAACATGCGGGAGATCGTCGCCTTCGAGCGGCCGATCGCCGATTCGGCGCTGACCGATGGCGAAGTGCTCCGGCGGGCCAAGCAGCTCGGGTTCGCCGATCGGCGCATCGCCGAGCTCACCGGCGCCTCCGAAGGGGCGGTCCGGACGCGCCGGCTCGAGCACGGCATCCGCGCGACGTTCAAGACGGTGGACACGTGTGCCGCCGAGTTCGTCGCCCACACCCCGTATCTCTACTCCACGTACGAGGAAGAAGACGAGGCGCCGCCGACGGCGCGGCCGAAGGTCGTCATTCTCGGTTCGGGTCCCAATCGTATCGGCCAGGGGGTCGAGTTCGACTACTGCTGCGTCCACGCGGCGTTCGCGCTCCGCGACCTCGGCGTGGAGGCGATCATGGTCAACTGCAACCCCGAGACCGTCTCCACGGACTACGACACGTCCGACCGCCTCTACTTCGAGCCGCTGACGCTCGAGGACGTGCTCAACATCGTTGAGCGCGAGCGGCCGCTCGGCGTCGTCGTGCAGTTCGGCGGGCAGACCCCGCTGAAGCTCGCGGTGCCCCTGCGCGATGCCGGGGTGCCGATCCTCGGCACCTCGCCCGACGCGATCGACCGCGCCGAGGACCGCAAGCGCTTCAGCGCGCTCCTCACCGAGCTCGGGCTCCAGCAGGCGGCCGGCGCGACCGCCCGCTCGCTCGCGGAGGCTCAGACGATCGCGACCCAAATCGGCTATCCAGTCCTCGTGCGCCCCTCCTATGTTCTCGGCGGGCGCGCCATGCGGATCGTCTACGACGAGCAAGACCTGGGCGAGTTCATGCACGAAGCCGTCCAGGTGTCGCCCGAGCATCCAATCCTCATCGACAAGTTCCTGGATGACGCGATCGAGATCGATGTGGACGCCGTGGCCGACGGCACGCGGGTGCTCGTGGGCGGGGTCATGGAACACATCGAGAAGGCGGGCATCCACTCCGGCGACGCCGCCTGCGCGCTGCCGCCCTACTCGCTCGGCGAGGACGAGATCCAGATCCTGCGCACCCAGACCCAGGCGCTGGCCCGGGCCCTCGGCGTGGTCGGGCTCATCAATGTGCAGTTCGCCATCCGACACGACACCGTCTATGTGCTGGAGGTGAATCCCCGCGCCTCCCGGACGGTTCCCTTCGTCTCCAAGGCGATCGGGCTTCCGCTCGCCAAGATCGCGACGCGGGCCGCGCTCGGCGAGACGCTCGAGCCGTGGCTCGCGTGGGACGGGCGCGACCTGCCCCACATCGCGGTCAAGGAATCGGTCTTTCCCTTCGTCAAGTTCCCGGGCGTGGACACCGTCCTCGGCCCCGAGATGAAGTCCACGGGCGAGGTGATGGGCATCGACTATGACTTCCGCAAGGCTTATCTCAAGGCTCAGGTGGCGTCCGGTCTGCCGATGCCCACCTCGGGCAAGGTCTTCGTCTCCGTGCGCAGCCGCGACCAGCGTGCGGTGGCGCCGCTCGCGCGGCGACTCATCGAGCTGGGCTTCACGCTGGTGGCCACGCCGGGCACCGCGCGCGTGCTGGGGCGCTACGGGATGGCGGTGGAGACGATCCACAAGGTCGCCGAGGGCTATCGCCCGAACGTGATCGACCTCATGAAGCGGCGTGAGATCGCTCTCGTCATCAACACGCCGGCCGACGGTCGCGCCCGGAAGGACTCGGCCATCATCCGGCGCACCGCGGTGGCCCAGGACATTCCGCACTTCACGACGCTCGACGGCGCGCAGGCGGCCATCGGTGCGATCGAGGCGCTGCTCAAGGGCGAGCATCACGTCAAGAGCCTGCAGGAGTACCACGCTGGCCTCGCCTAGTCTGGCCGATCGGGTGCTGGTGGCGCTGGACGTCCCGAGCCTGGACGAGGCGGAGGCGCTGCTCGGGCGCCTCGAGGGAATCCTCACGGGGTGCAAGATCGGCTCGCAGCTCTTCACGGCGGTCGGGCCCGCGGCAATCGAGGCCGCGCGCAAGCGAGGCTTTCGCGTCTTCCTCGACCTCAAGTTCCATGACATCCCGACTACCGTCGCCGCGGCGGTCCGCGAGGCGACGCGCCTCGGGGTCTTCATGCTCGACATCCACGCCAGCGGCGGTCTGGCGATGGCGCGAGCCGGCGCCGAAGCGGCGCTGAAGGCCGCCGGCGACTTCGGCATCTCCCGACCGCTCTGCCTCGGCGTGACCGTGCTGACGAGCCTCGACCGCAAGGCGCTTCAGCGCGAGGTCGGCGTGCCGACGAGCGTCGACGCGCACGTCCTTCATCTCGCGGGGCTCGCGCGGACGGCCGGCCTCGACGGCTGTGTCGCCTCACCCCAGGAGATCAGCCTCTTGCGCCTGGCGATGGGCGACGGCTGGGTGATCGTGACGCCGGGCATCCGTCCGGCCGTAAGCCCTCTCGGGCGGAGCCCCCTTCTCCCATCGGGGGGAGTCGAGAGGGGGGCGGAGCCTGTCCGCATGCCGGACAGGCGGAGCCCCCCTCTCCCAACAGACGATCAGATGCGCACGGCGACGCCGCGGCGGGCGCTGGCCGCCGGCGCCGATTACCTGGTGGTCGGGCGACCGATCAGCGGCGCCCCCGACCCGGCCGCGGCGGCGGCCGCCATCGTCGCCGAGCTCGGCGCGCCATGACGGATCGCGAGACGCTCGATCTCTACGAGGCCACCGGCGCCCTGCTACACGGCCACTTCCGGCTCACCTCCGGACTGCACTCGGACGTCTATCTCCAGTCGGCGCTCGTCCTGCAGCACCCCTCCCACGCGGCGTCCCTCGGCGGAGCGCTCGCCTCGCGGTTTCGGGGCGACGCCGCCCAGACGGTGCTGGCGCCCGCGATCGGCGGCATCCTGGTCGCCCACGAGGTCGCCCGCGCGCTCGGAGCCCGCGCGCTCTTCACGGAGCGCGAGGACGGAGTCATGCGCTTGCGGCGTGGGTTCGCGCTGGCTCAGGGCGAACGGTGCCTCGTCGTCGAGGACGTGATGACCACCGGCGGCTCGATCCGCGAGGTCGTCGGCTGCGTCGAGGCGCTCGGCGGCGTGGTGGTGGGGGTCGGTGCGCTGATCGACCGGAGCGGCGGAGCCGCGCACTTCCCCGTGAAGCGCGCCTCGCTCGCGACCGTGAAGGCCACGACCTGGAAGGCGGAGGACTGCCCGCTCTGCCGCGCCGGCAGTCAGGCGGTCAAGCCGGGCAGCCGCGGATAACCAACAAGGGGGGCCTCGAAGGGCCCCCCAATACCCCCCACTCGCTCGGAGATGCCCCGGCGTAGCCGGGTCACCCTCGAATTCCCGTCGCGCAACTCAGAGCGCGACGCGGAACACTTCCTCGAGCGTCGTCTCGCCGAGCAGGGCTTTGGCGAGGCCGTCCTGAAACATGGTCTTCATGCCGCGGGTGATCGCTTCGGCGCGAATGGTCGTCGCGTCGCGTCGCTCCATGATCATCGTGCGGATCCGGTCGTCGATCTCGAACAGCTCGAACGCGCCGACACGTCCGCGGAAGCCACTGCCGTTGCACTGGGCGCATCCCCGGCCGCGGAACAGCCGGATGCTCGCCAGCGGGTCGTCCGTCGCGCCGAGCACGCCCTCGCCGCGCAGCACCTCGATCGTCCGATCGAAGTCGTCGCGGCCCTGCAACGTATCCAGGATCGAGCGATCGGGCGTCGTCGACTCGCGGCAGGTCATGCAGATGCGACGCACCAGCCGCTGCGCGACCACGAGGGCCAGGGTGGAGGCGACGAGAAACGGCTCGACGCCCATGTCGAGGAGCCGCGGGATGACACCGACCGAGTCGTTGGTGTGGAGCGTCGAGATCAACAGGCGGCCGACGAGCGCGGCCCGCACCGCGATGTCCACCGTTTCACGGTCTCGAATCTCCCCGACCATGATGATGTCGGGATCCTGGCGCAAGAGCGCGCGAAGCCCGCTGGCGAACTCCAGGCCGGAGCCGGGGTTGACCGCCACCTGGCTGATGCGAGGCAGGTTGTACTCGATCGGGTCCTCGATCGTCGAGATGTTCACGACGTTCTGCCGCTCGATGCCGAGCCGCACGAGCATGGCGTAGAGGCTCGTCGTCTTCCCCGAGCCTGTGGGCCCGGTGATCAGGATCATCCCGAACGGCCGGAGGACGTTCCGAAGCACGATCCCGTAGTCCCGCGCCGCGAGTCCAAGGTCCTCCAGGTCGATGACGATGTTCTCGCGAGAGAGGACCCGCATGACGACCTTCTCGCCCCACAGCGTCGGCATGGTCGAGACTCGGAGATCGACCTTGTAGCCACCGAGGTCGACCTCGAACCGGCCGTCCTGCGGCGCGCGACGCTCGTCGATCCGCAACTGGCTGAGGACCTTGATGCGGGCGACGAGCGACTGGTGCGCCGTCGGCGGCAGGCTCAACACCTCGCGGAGCGTGCCGTCGACGCGATAGCGTACGAGGATCTCCAGCTCGTACGGTTCGATGTGGACGTCCGACGCCCGCGCCACCGCGGCGTATTCCAGGATGCGCGTCAGCAGATCCGATCCCGAACCGGTGCCCCCCGCTGCGGCGCCCTCCGTCTGCGTGACGCGGAGGGTCTCCTCCACGTCCGCACGCTCGAGCATCGCGCGGAGGTGGCTCCGATAGAGTAGCTGACCCCGCTGGATCGAGCTCTCGGGCGCGAGGAACGACACGACCTTGCGCCGCGACGTCCGGGCGATCTCGTCGATCACCCGGCGATCACGCGGGTCCCACATCGCGACGTGCAGCTCATCGTCCTTGAGATCGAAGGGCAGCAGCAGGTTCCTGCGCGCGTACTCTTCCGGGACTATCTGCAGGGCCTCGAGCTTGACGTCGCTGACCTTCAGATCGACGAAGCCGACGCCCCAGGCCTCCGCGATGTGTGTCAGGACGAACCCGATCGGCAGGCGGCCGCGCTCGACGACCGCCCGCTCGAGGGGGATCCGGACGCGGGCGGCCATCTTCCGCGCCCGCTCGAACTCCACCTTGTCGACGACCTCCAGCTGATCGACGACGAGGGCCCGAAGCTCTTCTTCCGAGATTCGTAGCGGCTGCATCAGGTCTTCCCTCCCTCGAACACCTCGTTGACCTTCTGTACGAGGTCCTGCAACGAGAGGTGGGCCTTGACGAAGTACGCGACGGCGCCCTCAGCCATCGCGCGCTGGACGTCGTGATCCTGGCCGAGGTTCGACAGCACGATGATCGGGATGTGCGCCGTGGCGTCGTCCTGTTTCAACGCCTTCAGCACCTCGAACCCCTGGATCTTGGGCATGATGAGATCGAGGAGAATGAGATCGGGCTGTTCCGCCCGGGCGATGCGCAGCGCCTCCTCACCGTCGACCGCCGCGATCACCGTGAACCCGTGCTGGCGCAGGCGGGCTTCCGCGGCGCGGCGCAAGAATCGATCGTCCTCCGCGAGCAGGACTCGTCGCGAGCCCTCAGACACGGTGGCCTTCCAGCAAGCGCCCCACCAGCTCGCCCAGCTCCTGGAGCGACAGGTTGGACTTCACGAAATACCCGGAGATCCCCAGATTGGTGACCTCGGCGACGTCCTGCTCGCGAGAGGAGTTGGAGAGAATGAGGACGGGCACGTTTCGCGTCGCCTCGTCGCCCCGGAGCGCCCGGAGCACTTCCAGGCCCGACAGCTTCGGCATCAGCATGTCCAGCAGCACGAGGTCCGGCTTCTCGCTCCGGGCGAGGCGGAGCCCTTCCTCGCCGTCCGCGGCGGTCGTCACCGTCAACCCACGCTGCCGCAGGCTCGCCTCGCACGCCCGGCGCAGGAACCGATCGTCCTCGACCAGCAAGATCCGCTTTCCCGTAGTCTCCATCAGCCTCACCCGCTCGTTGGGAGCGTAAAGATGAACGTCGATCCCCGGCCTTCTTCGGACTCGCACCAGACCTGGCCCCCGAACTTCTCGATGATGAGGCGGACCAGGTAAAGGCCCAGTCCCGTGCCTTCCGTTTCGACCGTGTGGGCGTTGTCGGCCCGGTAGAACTTCTCGAAGAGCTTCGCCAGCGACGCTTTGGGGATCCCGATGCCGCTGTCGGTGATCGCCCAGCGCGCCGTCGGGCCGTTCTCGACGCCGACGCGGATCGAGACGTCGCCGCCGGACGGCGTGTACTTGAGCGCGTTGGACGTGAGATTCATGACCACCTGCCGGAGGAGCTGCGGATCGGCCATCACCATCGGCACCCTGTCCGCGCCGGTCACCGACAGCCGGTGTCCCTTCTCCCGGGTCAGCGCGCTGAGGTCGGCCAGCACGCTCTGCGTGAGATCGCCGAGGCTGGTCGGCTGGAGCGCGAGCGTCAGCTTGCCGCTCTCGAGGCGCGAGACGTCGAGCAAGTCGTTCACGAGGCCGATCAGCCGCTCGGCGGCGGCCCGCGCGTCGCCGACGTAGCTCTTCGCGTCGGTGGGGACGCGGGGCGTCTGCGACGCGAGCTCCAGCATCCACTTGATTCCCGCCAGGGGCGTGCGGAGCTGGTGGGTGACGAAGGAGACGAAGTCGGTCTTCATCTGGCTCACCTGCCGCTCCTGAGTCACGTCACGGAGCGTCAGCGTGAACCCGATGGTCCCGCCCGCGGCGTCTTTGCTCGGCCGACCCGCCCAATGGATGGTGCGGCCGCTCCGGCGGAGCTCGAGGTCCCCCTCGCCGCCGCGGTCCGGATCCTCGAGGATCGCGTGGAGCTTCTCGAACACGCGGTCGTAGTCGGGCAGCGAGCCCCGGTGGCCGGCGGCGAGCTCCGACAGCCGGACCCCGATGACGGCGCTCGCATCGAACCCGAGCAGCTCGCCGGCCTGCCGGTTCGCCGCCTGGATCTCGCCCTCGCGGCTGACGAGCACGATGCCATCGGAGGTCGAGTCGAAGATCTGCGCGAGGCGGACCCGCTGGGTCTGCGTCTCCTGGTAGAGCCCCGCGTTCTCCAGCGCCGTGGCGAGCTGGTCGGCGTAGGACGCGAGCAGGCGCGTCTCGGTGTCGGCGAACGCCTGCGACGTCGGGTAGTAGAGGATCAGGACGCCGAGCACGCGCTCGCTCTGGCCGACGATCGGAAACGCCGCGATGGACCGCACACCATGGGCGACGTTCGCCGGATGCACGAAGTCGGGGTGCCTGGTGACGTCGCGCAGGAGGAGCGGCGCCCGTGTCCGGCGGACGTAGTCGCTGATCCCGCCCGGACGTCCCGGCTCGCCGGGGTGCTGCCCGCCGGACACCCAGTGACCGACGCGCCGGCTGAGGCTCCCGTCGTCGGCCAGGAGGTGCACGAGCGCACCGCTGGCGGCAAACGCCCGGGCCAGCTCCTTGAGCGCCCCGTCGAGCATCGCGTCGACGTCGAGCGTGCGGTGCAGCGCTCGGGCCGCCTGGTTCAGGAGCACCAGGCCGTCGGAGAGCGTCTTGGCCTCACGCTCGCGGCGGCCCGTCTCCGCGAAGAGGCGCGCGTTCTGGAGTGCGACGGCCGCGTGGTCGGCGAGCGTCGACACGAGCTGGATCTCGCGCGTGGTGAAGTCGTGCGGAGCGAAGAAGTACACGACGAGGACGCCGTGGGTCTCTTCGCGACTGGTGATGGGCACCGCCAGATAGGCGCGCGGCGCTGCCGCGTCCACCAGCCGCTGGGTCGCCGGCGAGTGGCGGAGCACCGGATCAGTCAATCGGTCCCGCGTCCACACCGGCTGACGCTCCTGATAGGCGCGGCCCGCGATCCCCTCGCCGGGGCGCAGCGCGAGGCTTTGCGTCAGCTCGGCCGGAAGGTGCAGCCCGCGGTGGAAGACGAGCGCGCCTCGCGCCACGTCGTAGAAAAAGATCCCCACGGCGTCACAGCCGGTCAGCTCCATCGCCTGCTCGGCGATGAGGTCGAGCAGGCGTTCGCGGTCGAGGCTGGTCGCGAGCTGCCGGGTCACCGCGTAGAGCCGCGTCGCCTCCTGCTCGCGGGCGCGGGCCTCGGCGTAGAGCCGGCTCTCCTCGAGCGCCATCGCGAGGTTCTGGCAGAGCGAGCTGAACGGCTCGATGCTCTGGCGGCTGATCGGCCGCCGACTCGGCTTGTTGTCGGCGCTCACGACGCCGAGCACGCGGTCGCCGACGACGAGCGGAGCGACGACGAACCGGCGCGATCGCAGCGACGGGTGGTCGAGGTGGGTCCGATCGAGCGGCAGCCCTCGTGCCAGGTCCGCGTCGGACAGCACCGCGAGGGGCCGTCGGCTCTTCAGGGCTTCGTAGTAAGGACCGGCGTCCGGCGTCACCGGCAGCCGGAGCCCGAGGACGCCGTCGTCACCGCCCGTCGTGACCGACTCGAGCGCCGAGCCGTCGGCGGTCAAGAGGAACACGATGACGCGATCGAAGCCGACCACCTCGCGCGACGCGCGGACGAACGCGGCGAGGCGATCGTCCCGCTCCCGGGAGCTCTGCATCGCGATGGCGGCATGGGAGAGCCGCTCGAGCAGCGCGCGTCCCTCCTCCGTCGCCCGCAGCAGCCGCGCCTTCTCGATGGCGAGCGAGGCCTGGTCCGCCAGCGCCGCCAGCAGCGCGATCTCATCCGGCAGGAACTGGCGCGCTCTCTTGGTGAAGACATTGAGCGCGCCGATGGCGCGCCCGTGAGCTCGGAGAGGGACACCGAGGTACCCGAGGAAACCGGTCTCGAGCGCACCGCGCTTGTGGGCCGGATCGTAGCGGGTGTCCGCCGCCAGATCCTCGACCACGACGGGCTCGCCGGACGCGACGACATGCCCACTCAGGCTCTCGCCGACCTTGAGCCGCGGCCGTGACATCACGGCGGCGGCCGACTCGGTCCGAGCGCCGACCACGAGATCGTCGCCGTCGCCGTCCAACAGGCGAAGGCCCGCCGCCTCGGCGCCCACGAGCCGGGCGGCCTCGTTGACGATGACCGTCAGCACCTCCTCCGGGTCGTGGACGGCGGCCAGACGTCGCGACACGTCGTTGAGAACTTCGAGGCGGTGCCGGTTGCGCTCCGCCTGCTCGTAGAGGCGAGCGTTGCGGAGGAAGAATCCGACCTGCTCGCCGACGTGATCGAGCGCGCGCAGCTCTCGGTCGGAGAAGCGGCGGCGGGCCGTCCACCACACCACGTAGAAGCCGCCGATCGCCGCGTCGTCGACGATCAGCGGCAGGAGGAGCCCCGACCGGTGCGGAAAGCTCCTGAACATCGCGTGGGTGAATCGCTCGTCGTGCGCGACGTCGTCCGAGTACACGGGACGCCGCTCCGCCCAGACCGGGAGGAAGAAACCCTGTTCCTTGAGCGGCAGCGGGGACGAGGAGAGCGTCTCCAGATATTCCTTGGGCACGTGGTACGCGGCGGTCGGCACGAGCTGACCGCTGCCGAAGTCGTGCAGATAGGCGGCCGCGGTATCCGCGCCGAGCAGGCGGGCGAGCTCGCGGCAGATTCTCCGCAGCGCCTCGCGGACGTCGAGGGTCGAGCTGACCGTGGCCGAGATCGCCGCCAGCGCTTCGCTCTCGCCGAGCCGCTCGGCGAGCTGGCTTTGCAGCTGCGCGTTTTCCTGCGCCAGCCGCCGCCGCCCGAACACTCGAGCGACGATCGCGCCGAGCCGGGTGAAGTCGACGGGCTTCAGAATGTAGCCCGCGCTCCTGCTCTCGACCGCCTGGATCGCCGAGTCGAGGGTGGCGTGGCCCGTGACGACGATGACCTCCGGCGGGGCCTCGACCCGCCCAGCCTCACGCATGAGGACGGTCCCGTCGACGTCGGGCAGGTTGAGATCCAGCAGGACGAGGGCGAACGCTCTCTGGCGGATCAGGCGTTGGCCCTCGGCGCCAGTGCAGGCCACGACGACCGGGTACCCCTCGCGCTCGAGGAAGTCGCTCAGGAGGAGGGCGGTGTCGGGGTCGTGGTCGATGACCAGGATCGCGTCCTGATCGCCCATTCTACGAGCCTATCACCACGCAGCAGCCAACAGGCCGTTCTGGAGGAGCACGAAAACCAGCCACGCCAGCTGCAGACCGACGAAGATCGTCAGACCGCGCTCTCGTCCGGCCCGCACGTGTGCCCGGTACTGGCAGATGGCCCCGAGGAGACAGATCGCGGCGAACGCCGCCGAGTAGTACGTGGCGAGCAGACCGGAGGTCAGGGCTAACCCGGCGGCGAAGCTCCAGAGGACGTATGCTGCGAGCCAGTGGGAGACGACGGACACACCGATCGAGGCTCGCGAGCCGGACTTCCCGAAAAACCGGGCGAACGCGACGGTTGCGATGCCCAGGACGAGGAGCGCACCCAACGTGGCGAGCGCCCAGCGGGTCACTTGCGTGAGTCTAGCCGCCCAATCGCACGGTGTCAACCGCAACATATTGACACTACAGGAGATTTCGCCCTATGATCACTGGATGACACCCGCTCGGGCTACCCCGATTCCGGGCCTTTGCAGCATGACGGGATTCGGCCGGGCCGAGGCGGGCGGGGACACGGTCGCCCTGACGGTCGAAGCGCGCTCCGTCAACCATCGGCACCTCGACATCGCGTTGCGACTTCCGCGCGCGCTCGCCGCGTTCGAGATGGACGCGCGCCGTCTGATCCAGTCGCGTCTCGAGCGCGGGCGGATCGACGTCACCGTTCAGCTCGGCCCCGTGCCTGGCCAGTCGTCGCAGCAGCTCCGCGTCGATCAGGCCCTCGCCGCCCAGTACGTCGCCGAGGCTCGAGAGCTCGGCCGCGCGGTGGGCCTCGGCCCAGACGTGGCGCTCACGTGGGTGCTCGAGCGTCCGGGTGTCGTGCGCATGGAGGACGCCGAGACGGCTGCAGCCGAAGTCGCGTGGCGGGTCCTCGCCAGCGTGCTTGGCAAGGCGCTCGACGAGCTCGTGACGTGTCGCGGGGTCGAGGGCTCGGCGCTCGGCGCCGAGCTTCGCGCCCAGCACGCCGCCTTGCGGACGCAGGTCGACGTGATCGCGGCGCGCACCCCGGCGGCGCTCGCACGGTACCAGCTTCGGCTCCGGGAGCGCATCGGGACGCTCCTCGGCGATCTCGTGGTCGACGAGGGCCGGCTCCTCACCGAGGTGGCGATCTGGGCCGACAAGACCGATGTGCGGGAAGAGTTGACGCGACTCGCCGCGCACCTCGAGCAGCTGGGACAGCTCCTCGACAAGGGCGGCGCCGTCGGCCGCGCGCTGGACTTCTTGATCCAGGAGCTGAATCGCGAGGTCAACACGATCGCGTCGAAGGCGGACGACCTCGAGCTGAGCCAGGCGGCCCTCGCCGCCAAGGGGATCATCGAGAAGATGCGCGAACAGGCACAGAACCTTGAGTAGCCGCTCGAACGGCGCGGGCCGGACGCATCTGGTGAACGTGGGACACGGCAACGTGGTCGTCGCCGACCAGATCGTGGCGATCGTCGCGCTGGACTCGCTGCCGGTGAAGCGGCTCATCGAGAGCGCCAAGGGCAGCACGAAGCTTGTCGACGCCACGAACGGGCGTCGCACGCGCGCGGTCATCGTGACGGAGAGCGACCATCTCATCCTCTCGTCGCTCGAGCCCGCCACGCTGGCGCTGCGCCTCGGGCCGGAGCGGGGCACGACTGGTGATTAGCCGTCGCGGCACGCTGTTCGTCGTCTCGGCACCTTCCGGGGCCGGCAAGACGACGCTGTGCCGCGAGATCCGGCTGCGCCTGCCCGACCTGGCGTACTCGGTTTCGGTGACCACGCGGCCGCCGCGGCCGGGCGAGATCGACGGCGTGGACTTCCGCTTCGTCGGCGAGCCCGAGTTCCGGGCGATGCTCGGCGCCGGGGAGCTCGCCGAGTGGGCGACCGTGCACGGCAACCTCTACGGCACGCGGGCGCGCGCGCTCGAGGACGCCCTGGCCGCGGGGCGCGATGTGCTGCTGGACATCGACACGCAGGGCGCCGCGCAGCTCCGGGCACGCTACCCGGACGCGGTGCTGATCTTCATCGTGGCGCCGTCGGTGAAGGAGCTGGAGCAGCGGCTCCGCGAGCGGCGGTCCGACGCGAACGTGGAGATCGAGCGGCGCCTGGTCCGGGCCCGCGAGGAGATCGCGTTGTGGCGGCGTTACGACTACCTGATCGTGAACCGCGACGTGAAGGAGGCGATGGAACAGCTCGAGTCGATCATCATGGCCGAGCGCTGTCGTGTGGCACGCCTCGACCTTACCCTTCCCGACCTGGAGGTACACAATTGATGGCATTCCCTTCGCTTGAAAGCGCCTTGAACAAGGTCTCGAACCGGTACCTGCTCGTCGTCCTCGCCGCGAAGCGGTCGCGCCAGCTCAACCGGGGCGCGGCGCCGCGCGTGGAGAGTCGGCACAAGAAGCCGACCAGCGGTGCGCTGGAGGAGATCGCGGCAGCCAAGGTCGAGTACCGCGTCAAGGAAGAGGACGCGCCCAAGGCATGAGCCTCGAGGGCCGCGAGCTGATTCTGGGCGTCACCGGGTCGATCGCCGCCTACAAGGCGGTGTACCTGCTGCGCGAGTTGACCCGGCTCGGCGCCACGGTCAGCGTCTGTCTCTCCGAGCACGCCCGCGAGTTCGTCGGGGCGCTCACGTTCCGCACCCTGTCCGGGCGTCCGGTGCTCTCGAACCTCTTCGACCCGCAGAGCACCGACGCCGTCGAGCACGTCGCCCTCGCCGAGCGCTGCCACGCGGTCGTCGTGGCGCCGGCCACCGCGAACGTCCTCGCCAAGGCCGCCCACGGCATCGCCGACGATTTCCTGACGACCCTGCTGCTCGCGGCCCGCGCGCCGGTGCTCATGGTGCCGGCGATGGACGGCGGCATGTGGGACCACCCGGCGGTGGCGGCCAACGTCGTCACGTTGCGTCGCCGGGGCGTCACCGTGCTCGAGCCGGACACGGGCGCCCTCGCCTCGGGCCAGAGCGGCAAGGGACGGTTCCCAGAGGTCGACGATATCGTCGAGGCGCTGCGCCGCCTGCTGGCGCCGGTCCGCGACCTCGCCGGCGACCGGCTGCTCGTCACCGCCGGTCCGACGCGCGAGCCCATCGATCCGGTGCGGTACATCTCCAACCGGTCGTCGGGCAAGATGGGCTACGGCCTGGCGGTGGCCGCGCTGCGGCGCGGCGCGGAGGTCACGCTGATCTCCGGCCCGACCGCGCTCACGCCGCCGCCCGGCGCCGTCTTCGTCCCGGTGCAGACCGCCGAGGACATGCGCGAAGCGGTGCTCCAGCACCTCGACCGCGCGACGATCGTCGTCAAGGCGGCGGCGGTCGCCGACTACCGCACCAAGCAGGCCTCGAGCGTGAAGATCAAGGGCAAGCGCGATCTCACCCTCGAGCTGACGCCGAACCCGGACATCCTCGCGGAGGTCGCGGCGCGAGGCACGACCGCGTTCGTCGTCGGGTTCGCCGCCGAGACCCACGACGTCGCCGAACACGCGCGCGCGAAGCTCGAGAGCAAGGGGATCGACCTCCTGGTGGCGAACGACGTGAGTCAGCAGGGCATCGGCTTCGACGCCGAGGACAACGAGGTGCTGCTGCTCGACCGCTGGGGCGGCACGCGCGAGTTGCCGCGGATGCCGAAGGCCGCGGTCGCCGACGCGATCCTCTCGCACGTCCTCGGCCTGCGCGCCGGCATCACCAGGAAGACCCCCGCCTAGCGCGCATGGCGACCGCCGATCCGCGCGCGACCCTCGCCGAGGCCCTCGGCGCGCTCGGCGAGACCCTGCGCCACCACCGCGATCTCGGGCTCACCGAGTTCTCGCTCGCCGGCGACTACCTGCTCGATCCCGCGGCGGCGCTCCGGGCGCAGGAGAAAGCTCTCCAGGGCTGCCGCAAGTGCAAGCTCTGCGAGGGGCGCTCGACGGTCGTGTTCGGCTCCGGGAACCCGCGAGCGGAATTCGTCGTCATCGGCGAGGGCCCGGGCGCGGACGAGGACGCCCAGGGGCTGCCCTTTGTCGGGCGCGCCGGGCAGCTTCTCACGAAGATGCTCGAAGCCCGGAAGGTCGAGCTGTCGCGCGACGCCGTGTTCATTACGAACGCGGTCAAATGTCGGCCTCCCGGAAATAGAAATCCCGAAGCCGACGAGCTCGCGGCGTGCGCGCCGTTCCTGGCGGCCCAGCTCGCGGTGCTCCAGCCCAAGGTCGTGCTCGCACTCGGCAGCGTCGCGAGCCAGAGCCTGCTCGGTACCCGCGAGCCTATCGGCAAGCTTCGCGGTCGTGTGCACCCATATGGGTCCGCCGTGCTGATCCCCACCTTCCATCCCGCATTTCTCCTGCGCAACCCCGGTGACGAGTACAAGCGCATGGCGTGGGAGGACCTCCAGCTCGCCCGACGGGAGTACGACCGCCGCCGGACGCGATAAATGATCGCGGAGGTCGCCTTCGACGCTCCGATGGGTCATTCGTTTTCCTATCGCGTGCCCGACGACTGGACGGTCGTCCCCGGCCAGCGCGCGCAGGCCCCACTCCGGGGCGCGTCACGCGTCGGGATGATCGTGGCGTTGCGCGACGGGGCCGACCCGCGGCTCAAGCCGCTCGACCGCCTCGTCGATCGCGAACCCGTGCTCTCGCCGGCACAGCTCGACCTCGTCCACTGGATCGCGGCGCAGAGCCTCTCGTCCGTCGGCTCGACCTGCGCGGCGCTCCTCCCGCCGGCGGCGAGCGCGGCCGCCAGCGGCTCTCGCGAGAGCCCGCGGCGCGCCGATACGCCGGCGGCGCCCAAGCCGGAGCTCCTGGTGGGCGCGGGCCGGGAGAAGCGGCTGCTCGAGCGCATCGAGGCGGCGAAGGGCGCGGTACTCGTGATCACGGCCGACATCGAGACAGCGGCCCGGTGGGCGCAGCGACTCGCGAAGATCGACCGCGTCGTGAGACTCGACTCGGGCGTACCCGACGAGGAGCGGGCGGCCGCGTGGAGCGCCCTCCGCGACGGATCGGCGGGGCTCGCCGCCGGGACCCGGTCGGCGCTGCTCGCTCCGCTCCCGCCGCCGGCCACCCTCGCGCTGATCGACGAGCACGAGGCCGCCCACAAGCCGCCAGGACCGCCACGCATGCACTCGCGCGACGTCGCGCTCGAGCGCGCCGCGCGTGAGCCGCTCGCCCTGCTGCTCACGTCCGCCACGCCGAGCGTCGAGGCCTGGTGGCGCGCCGAGGCGGGGCTGGTGGACATGCCCGCGCGCGAGCCCGGCCCGTGGCCGGCGGTGAGCGTCGCCGACACCCGAGGGATCCTCCGGCGCGAGCCGCTCACCCCGTCGGTCTCCCGCGCGATCCGCGAAGCGCTGGCCGCCCGGCGCCGCGTCTTCCTCGCGGTGAGCCGGCTCACGTCGTCGCTCGCCTGCGACGAGTGCGGAACCGTGGTCCGTTGCGACGAGTGCGCGATCGCGCTCGCCTACTCGCGCGCCGCCGCGCGGCTCGTCTGCCGGCTCTGCGCCGCCTCGCACCCCCTGCCCGACACCTGCGCCACCTGTCACGGCCGACGCCTCTCGCCGTTCGGCTGGGGGGCCGAGCGCGTCGAGCACGCGGTCCGCCGCCGCTTCCCCGACGCGCGCATCGCGCGCTGGGATGCCGAGGCAGCACGGTCCGCCCGCGGCGAAGCGCAGCGCGCGGCGGCCGCGGCCGCCGACGTCGTGATCGGCACCCGCGGCGCGCTACGCCTCTTCGGTCCGGCGGCGCTCGGGCTCGCGGCGTTCGTGTCGCCGGACCAGCTCCTCCGGGCGCCGGATTTCCGCGCCGGAGAGCGCACGCTCGCGCTCGCGTGGGCGGCCGCCGAGCGAGTCGCCGCCGACGGCGCTCTCATCATCCAGTCGCAGAACCCCGGGCACTACGCGTTCGAGGCGGTCGCCCGCCAGAGCCTCCGCGCGTTCTACCGGCAGGAGCTGAAATTCCGCGCCGAGCTCGGCTACCCGCCCTTCCGCCGCCTCGCTGTCGTCACGGTCCGCGCCGGGCCGTCCGCCGACACGCGCCGGCTGGCCGAGGCGGTCGGCGCCGCGCTGCGTGGGCGCCGGGGGCTCACGGTGTACCCGCCGGTGGCCGACCGAAAGGACCGCGCTCAGCGGGTCGTCGCGAAGGGCGACGCCGATCTGCCGCGCCTTCTCGACGAAGCGCTGCGCGAGTTCAAAACACCGCGAGCGGGGAGCCGCGGTATATTTGACGTGGAGGTCGATCCGGTCGAATGGCAGTTCTGAGAGTCCGGAAATACGGCGATCCGGCGCTCCGGCAGCGAGCCTTGCCGGTGGGCGAGGTGACTCCCGAGCTCAGAGCGATCATCGCGGACATGACCGACACGATGTACGACGAGGTCGGCATCGGGCTCGCCGCGCCTCAGGTGGGGATCTCGCTCCGGCTCATCGTCGTCGCCGACGAGGAGGGCCGGAGCGTGCAGGCGCTCCTGAACCCGGCGATCGTCGAGCAGGGCGGCGAGGCGGTCGGCGAGGAAGGATGCCTGTCGATTCCGGGCGTGTTCGCCCCGGTCACGCGCGCCGCGTGGGTGAAGGTCGAGGCGCACGCCCTCGACGGCAAGCTCCTGACGATCAACGCCCGCGGCCTGCGCGCGCGGGTCTTGCAGCACGAGATCGACCACCTCGACGGCGTGCTCTTCATCGACCGCGTCGACGCCGTGACGCGTGACCGCATCAAGCGGAAGATCAAGAAGGAAGGTCTCCGCGAGGACGCCTCCCGCCACGCCTTCGCGCTTTAAGGTTCTCTTCTACGGCACGCCCGAGTTCGCCCTGCCGACCCTCGAGGCGGTCCTGCGCCATCACGAGGTCGTCGCCGTCGTCACCCAGCCCGACCGGCCGGCGCACCGCGGACGGCGCCTGACCCCACCACCGGTCAAGACGCGCGCGCTGGCCGCAGGGCTCGAGGTCATCCAGCCCGCCCGGGTGCGCGATCCCGAATGGGCCCCGCGCTTCCGCGCGCTCGGCACCGACGTGGCGGTGGTCGTCGCGTTCGGCCAGATCCTCCCGAAGGCGGTGCTCGACGCGCCCCGGCGCGGCTCGATCAACGTCCACGGCTCGCTCCTGCCTCGCTATCGGGGCGCGGCGCCGATCCAGTGGGCGATCATGCGCGGCGAGACCGTCACGGGGATCACCACGTTCCAGATGGACGAGGGCATGGACACCGGGCCGATCCTGCTCAGGGCGTCTCTGAACATCGGTCCCGCGGAGACCGCCGGCGAGCTGGCCACGCGGCTCGCCTCACTCGGCGCCGACGTCCTGGTCGAGACGCTCGCGCGGCTCGATGCGCTGACGCCCGAGCCCCAGCGTCACGAGGACGCGACGCTCGCGCCGCGACTGAAGCGGAGCGACGGCCATCTCGATTGGCACCGCGCGGCGCGGGAGCTCGTCAACATCGTCCGAGGCTGCAACCCCTGGCCGGGCGCCATCACGCTGAGTCGTGCCGGCGCGCTCACGATCTGGCGGGCAACCGCCTCCGGCACAGGGCCGACGGATCCGCCGGGCACGCTGGCTCGCCCTCGCCCCGATAGCGAGGAGCTTGCCATCGCCACCGCCGAAGGCTGGCTTCGTCCCATCGAAGTTCAGCCGGAGAATCGCCGCGCGATGTCCTGGGCGGAATATCTCCGGGGCGCGCGCCTCGCCCCGGGCGCTACGTTCGCGAACCCCGACACCTCCAGGGCCCGACCATGACACCGCCGCGCCGGCGAGGGGCGCAGGGGGGGCGCGGGCGGGGTGCGGGGGGGGTGCGGCCCGCGCAGCCCCGGACCCCCCCCGACGCCCCCCCGCGCCCCACGCCCGCGCGGGCGGCGGCCGTGACGGTCCCCGAGGGCGTGGAGGCGGCCGCGAGCTTCGCGGGCATGGCGCGCGAGGCCGGGCTGGGCCCGCGC